>OEQY01000045.1_pt1 | contig 45591 bp, 33 predicted proteins | sample 1539871 | NCBI WGS metagenome assembly OEQY01 (sample SAMEA3891877, study PRJEB23780) | metagenome | biome: terrestrial biome; feature: animal house; material: Caecal content | place: Italy | collected 2015-05-05 | reverse complement strand
AAGATTTTGTACCTGTTAAAAAGGAAATCCCGAGAGGTTTTTTAAGCAAATATGCAAAAACCGTAAAAGGTGCAAATGTAGGCGCTATCACAGATTAACATTTAAAAACGGGGCCTAAAGGCCCCGTTTTTATTTTACTTTTTTTGAAAGGAGGTTTCTCACGATGACTGATGTTTCTACTGGATTACGCAACATGATGAAACTACGCAAGTTAACAATCTCTGAATTAGCAGATGAATCCAATATTCCAGAAGATACAATTAAATCAATTCGAAGTGGTAAAACTAGAAATCCAGGAATTCAAACAATCATTCGTCTAGCTGACGCAATGCAATGCAGCATTGATGAACTAATCGGACATAGGCTTAACAGTACAGAGGAAATGGAGTTCCTTTCTGCTTGGAAAAAATTAGATCAACATGGTCGCAAACTCGTTCAGGCAATTACAGATATTGAAGTATCTGACCGTCATCAAATATCATCTTCCAATCGCCTTATTTCTTGTATCGTATCTTCCAACAATTTAGGAGATGGATTTCTCTATGATAGTTTTCATATTCAAACAATTGAAATCCCATCCAATAGTTTTCCTAATGCCGATTTCTGTATTTATATTAATACCGATTCGCTGTCTCCTATTTATTTTAAAGGAGATATTTTAGCAATCGAAAAGCGTTTCCCTCATAATGGTGAAACTGCAATTTTTATTCATCATAATATCGGTTATATACGCAGATATGAAGTTCAAAGAAATCAAGAACAATTATTGCCATTGCTGCCAGCTTGTAAGACATTAGAAAATCAGCAATTATCAGATTACATTTGCTTTGGTACCGTCCTCGGAATTGTAAAGTTTTCTTCCAAAGAAAATTCTCGACGTCACAATGCAGCTTCTATGATACAATATATTAAACCAAATCTATGAAAGGGCAGTCATATTAAGTTATATACTTAATATGGCTGCCCTCTCTAACGCTTATCTCACCGATAATTTTATATTATTCACTTGCCTGTGTTTGATCTTCTTGAACAGTTACACTATCTTTAGAAGCCAACGTTACGGAAACCGTTTTTTCTTCAAATCCATTTCCGCTTGGATGCTGAACGGTCAATTCTACTGTCTCACCAACTTCATAATAATTTAATTCTGACCGAAGTGCATTTTTACCATCTACTGAGTTTCCATTTACTGCTGTAATAATATCATAGATGTTTAATCCTGCCTGATCTGCTGGTGATCCTTCTGTAATTTGTTGGATTGAAGCACCCTTTGGATAATTATTGTTTTGAACATAAGTATCGGATATATCAATTACTGTAACTCCAAGATATCCTCTCTTCTCTTCTGCTACTTCTGTTCTTACTTCTTGATTCATTAATTTTGTAATAATCTCTTCCGCAGAGGTAATTGGAATTGCATAGCCAACTCCTTCTACTTCCTCGGCGCTATACTTAGCTGAATTGATACCAATTAATTCACCCTTTGTGTTAAATAATCCGCCGCCGCTGTTACCTGGATTAATTGCTGCATCTGTCTGAAGCAATGTTCTCTCATATCCATCAATCGTAACTTTACGATTCAATGCACTAATATATCCTACTGTCGTAGATGTTCCTTCTCCAAGTGCATTACCAATTGCAATAACACCATTTCCTTCTTGACATGCATCGGAATTTCCGATTGTCGCAACTGCGATATTATTCAATGTACCTTCTTGAATATTTTCCAACGGAACTTGAATGACTGCTAAATCCATTGCTTCATCGGTACCCTGTACAACTGCATCTGCTGTTGTACCATCGTTAAATTCTACAGAAATGTTTTTGGAAGTTGCACTATAAGTATAAAACCTTAATCCGCTGCTTTCTTCACCACTATCTGCTGCTGTTACATGATTGTTTGTAACAATCAAAAGCGCTTCATCTGTCTTTCCAATAATGACACCCGATCCATATGCCTGTGCCTCTTGCGTCTGTGTTTGCGATTGACCAGCGCCAAAGAACTGACTTAGTGGATCGTTACTAATTTCTGTTGTATATTCCAATGTATTCGTAATTGCAACAATACTTGGTTTTACTTGTTGAACAATACCAGAAACATCCATTACTTGAATTCCACTATTTGAAGAACTATCAGAACTAGAAGCAGTATCGGTACTCTTTGTCAATACTACTTGGTCATTGTTCGTTGTTGTAGCAACTTGATCTTTTGTTACAAAATTATTTTTCATGTACTGAATTCCTGCAAGGGCTCCGCCCGCTGCTGCACCAACCACAATAAGACCTGCCGCAGCAACTGCTGCTACCCTTTTCATTTTACTATGATCTTTTTTTCTTTTGTTCTTCTTTCTTTTTACTGGCACATTGGATGGGGATGCCTCTTGATAATAGTCATTCGAGTTTTGATTCGATGTTCCATTATAAAAGGATGTTTCCTGATATGTATCTCCAGTGGATGTATCATCTTGTGTAGAATTGGAATAATCCTCTCTTGATACATGAGTATAACGGTAAACACTTCCCTGTGACTCCGAGTTATTTTCTTCGCTTGAAGATTCATTATTATTTACCTGATTGTAAGAATACTCGGATGGCTGCTGTTCATTTGATTGTGTATTGTTAAATTCTTCATTATCATTATAACCATTAAACTGATCTGACATAATAATTCCTCCTCATTTACAAACAGTGTGGTTGATCTCCTCACTGTATGAATCTAATCTATAAGGTTAAAATTTACATCGGATGATTCTTTCATCCTTTTGTGCCTACAGTTTATCAATCATTTGTGATAAAATTGTGTTTTATTGCGTAAAAAACTTTGAACAAATTATGTGTCTTTTATGTTCACTGTTTTCTATTTTGTATGTATATAAGAACAATTCCTGCTCCTGCAAATACGACAATTAAAACCCAAAAGCTCCATTCATTTTGAACATTTGTTTTGGCTTCTGTATTTTCTAGGCTTTCTTGTTCTTTCCATTGCTTTGTCGATTGTTTTTCTGACTCTGTTGTTTCTTCTTCTGTTTCTACCTCACTTTGCTTTGTTTCCTGTGACGGCTTTGCAGCGGCTAAAATTTGAGCCGACTTAGCCGCTTCTGAATTCTCCACAGCTATTTGTACTTGATGTTGTTCCATAGAAGTTACCTCTGCTGGTATAGTCTGTTGCGAAACTAGTACAGCGTTTTCTGCTTGAGATGAAATTTCCTGGGATGGTACTGTTTGAGCTGGAACTGCTGGCTGCGAAGCCGCTGGCAGCGGATCGGCAGCCGATGTAGGATTAACTGGCTGTGAGGGCTGACTTCCTGCCTCTGGTCTTTCTACAAGACTTCCTTCCTCCGTACCCGTCTCCTGTACGACTGGGTTCTCTACCAAGGAAAAATCAAACTTGGAAAAGGCTTCTTCTTGGGAAGTACGACTAATACAGAAAACTACCCTTCTTGGACTCATTACCCAAACCTCTTGCAGCTTCCATTGTCCCGCTGCCATCTCATCCGTTGTAACACGCTCTCCTATATAAAGTCCAGGCTGCTGCATATTCATATCTACCAAAAAACTCTCTGAAGGTTGTATCGTACTTTGATAATTCAATGCTGTTACAACCCAATCACAAAATTCCTCCTTCAATTGCAACGCAATATAAAACGGCGCTCTGCGATTTACCCCTGTAGCAGCCACTCTGGATTTTTCTAAATCAAAAACTTCCTCTAAACTCCTTTGCGGCTCTTCCCAAGTGCTTAATTCTGGCGTTGATTCTGTTCCTTCCGAAGTTGGCTCAAGTCCTCCTGAAGTTGATTCCATTCCTTCCGAAGTTGGCTGCATTACTGCTGTTTCACCAGACGGTTCAACCTGTGCCATTACTACTTTACTTTTCGTTGAAGAACAAACAAGAATCACTGCCATAATGATAATAAATAAGCAAATCCATTCTTTCTTCTTATGCATCATTTTCCCTCTCCTTTCCTAAATCTCTATGATTACTCTATAAAAATATTCCATTATTCAAGACTCACAAGCGAGTCTTGGCGCAGGATTCAGGTCAGCTCCAGCCAACATAATGCTTCTCTGAATCTTTTTGCATCTGATAAATCTCTTCACTTTATACTATACTATGGAAGTTTTTTTAATGCAACTATATTATTTAATTGCAGTTGTTTAACTTTTAATAGATTAGGATACCAATTAGCAGCAGTCGTTTTACAGTATAAAAAAACAGGTAACACAGTTCTTTCTCCATGCTACCTGTTTCTTTCAAAACTTTTAAGTGTCTACACCACGATAATCTTATCTTCTCCAGCAGATCATGAATTTATCCGCCAGAGAAGGTGAGCTGTCATTATAATATTTTACATTGTTTCAAAAAATTGAATTAATTTTTCTAAATCTTCTTTTTCTGTAATTCCGTCACAAACGATCTGTATTTTATCCATATATTTAATGGATGCTGACATCAAATCTAATACCGCTCTTGGATCAATTTCCTTTCCATTTGCAATTAATGTAATTTTTGAATTACATTGAGAAGCGATCCGTGTCAGCTTTGCCGCAGGACGGGCATGAATTCCCATCTCATCCCTGACCGATACAACTTTGGATACCATAATACTTCCCCTTTCTTCCTAATCATTTCAGGCAGTTTCTTCTATTGTATCGGTTTTTTTCTAAAATCTCAAGATTATTTTACTCCAAAATGTTCAAACAAAATCTTTTCTGCTTCTACATTCCAGAGACCCTTGTGAGCTTTACAAGAATCTGACAGTTTCTTAAATAAAGGATCTGTCTTTCCAAGTTCTTCAAAATCATCTAATGCAGTTAATGGCATATTAAACTGTGTATAGGTCAACTTCTTTCCACCTGGAATACTTGGAAGATTTTTAGTTGCTTCTGCAATACTGTCAATTCCTCCTACATGAGTAACCATAACTGCTGGTTCAATTGCACCTTTGGCTGCCAAGGTATTTGCTTCAATTAAATCATCTGTATTTCCACCCGTTGTTCCTAAAATATGTGTACTTGTATAATGTACATTATAAAGGTTAATATCTGCTTTAAATTGATTATCCGTAGGTCCTGCAAAGAAGTTCATACATCCGTCAAATGCTAATAATTGATCTGCCATTTCCGCAACTTGACGAATTGGTACATAAACAAATACATCATCGTATCCATGACCTTCTGTAATTTCCATCAATTCTGCAATTGGATCTTGCATCTTTGCAGTATTGACATAATAAAGTTCTACGCCATTTTCTTTTGCATGTTCCTCTGGAATTACTTCTTTTGCACGTGCAATCTTATCATCGCTTACATCCGTTACAACAATTCGTTTCGGCTTATTTTCAAACTGAATTCCGTAGCTAACTGCACCCAATCCCATTGGGCCACAGCCGCCCATAATTAAAATATTTCCGCCTTCTTTTGTTCCCATTGCATGGTTGTAATTCTTTTTATTTGTATGATAATTTGCATGATATCCACCGATAATACAGCTCATTGGTTCTCCAAGAGATGCCTGGAAATAGGCTTCTCCATCATAATTTAATAAGCAGCCCAATTCCATTACTTCATGAGGAATTACACAATAAGTACAAGCTCCGCCGAAAAATTCATAGGAATATCCTGGAGATGCTAAACTACCCTTATAATTTAAAGCTGGCTGCAATGCAAACTTCTGACCAACCTTAAACTGATCCTGCCACTTTGCTCCAACTTGAACAATATCTCCAGAAAATTCATGTCCAACAATAATTGGATTTGTATCTATATTTTGAGGCGCACGTTTATGTTTCTTGCCTTGTTTTACTAATTTATAAGTTGACATACAAATACTGTCACTCATTACCTTTACTAAAATCTCATCCTCTTTTATTTCTGGCAATTCAAACTCTTCTAAACGTAAATCATCCATTCCATACATTCTAACTGCTTTTGTTTTCATTATTTTTACCTCCTAATGAATCTAATTTGTGATATGTTTACTACCTTCTAATTTTAACCTATATTATAAAACTTCTAATGTTACCTTTTTATATAACTCATCCACCAATTCTCTTGTTGGCGGCTTTGTTCCAATTGTTGTTACAGCTCCTGCCGAAACCGCAATTCCCATTTTCACTCGCTCTTCCAAGCTCATTTTCTTATCCCATCCATACGATAATGCAGCTACCATCGCATCTCCTGCACCTACGGTAGAATGTGCTTTTACGGAAAGTCCTGCACAGCGAATTACACGATCTTCCGTTACAAATAACGCTCCCATCTGTCCAAGAGAAACCGCCACAAATGGAATTCCCTTTTTAATTAATTTCTGTGCCATTGAAATAATTTCTTGCTCGCTTGCACGATAATCCAGTTGGAATAATTCTTCCAATTCTGCACGGTTTGGTTTAATCATATCTGGTTTGGCTTCCAACGAATTTACAAATAACTCTCCATCTGCATCTAAAAATACTTTTGCTCCTTTTTTATGTACGGTTTCAATCATTTTTTTATAAATTGTCTTATCCATACCAGATGGAATACTTCCTGCTAAAACAAAGAGTGTATCTTCACTTGCGTAATGTTCTAGTTTTTGAATTAATTCATTAATCTTTTCCTCACTAACAATTGGTCCTGGCTCATTTAGTTCGGTTACTTCTCCAGCAGTTTCTACCACTTTCATATTGGTTCTCGTTTCCCCGTCTACTACTACAAAGTCAGTAGGAATTCCATACTCTTTTAAAACTTTTTCAATTACTTCTCCCGCCGTTCCTCCGATAAAGCCAGTTGCAATTGTATCCAATCCCAATTCTTTAATTGTTTTTGATACATTAATTCCTTTTCCGCCTGCATCTAAAACAACTCTTTTGATTCGATTTAAACCACCACGTTCCATCCGTTCAATATCCACTGTTTTATCAATTGCAGGATTCATTGTTACTGTTACAATCATTCCTATTCCACTCCTTTTAATGTATCATAAATTTCGTCCACACTACTCCGAACCAACTGGTCTACAGCTTCTGGAGTGCTCATCTTAATTGCAATATTGGATAAAATGGCCAGATGATCATCTCCTGTTCCTGCAATTCCGATAACTAATTTTACATCTTCGCCATCCCAATCCGTCCCATCTGGGAAAATCATAACTGCAATTCCAGAAGCTTTAATTTCTTTCTTTGCTTCTTCTACTCCATGTGGAAGTGCAATTCCATTTCCAATATTCGTAGCAAATGTTTTCTCTCTTTCAATCATTGCATCTACATAGTCTGGTTTTACATATCCACTATCTACTAATATCTGTCCAACAGCACGAATTACATCATTTTTCTGCATTCTCTTGCAGTTTGTTCTAATATTTTCTTTTAATAATAATGGAAGTTTCTTTGTTGATTTTTTAAAAAACATAAATCATTCCTCTTTTCTTTCTTTTTTTATTTTCCTGTTCCTTATGTCATTATTATAAGGTCAAAAGACTTATATTTTCAAGCAAAACAAACCTCTTCTTTGACACCATCCAATAGTGACATTTCTTAATTTCTAACACTTAAACTTACCATTCCACCTTTTCTCTTTTTTAAAAAATTTAGGGACAGCTGTGATTTCGTATAAAATCACAGCTGTCCCTTTGAAATGTAAAAATGATCAATGCCTATCTTTGTGTTTCAGTAATGACACACCTAAACTAATAGAACCTACTGTTCTTATCCATAAGGAAAGTGCTGAAAAACCGCTAGAACATATTTCCAATCATATTGCAAAGAGCAATAACTCTACAATTACGACGAATAATTAAACGTAATACTTGTCATTGGACGATATACTCGGCTTCCTACATATACATCACCACTTTCGTTAAATGTACAAGAAAAGGCTGTTCTGCTAATTCTTAGCCCATTAAAAGTTGATCCAGCAACATTATCGTATATAGGCTGAGATTGCCAAGAACCACTGGTACCACTACTAGAAATAGATGGTGGCCAAGAAATAGAAACAGAAATGTTACTTACAGATATTCCCTGATTTAATATGATGTAATCACAATTTCCTTCTCCAAACCAGTGTGAAGCCTGTCCACCCTCGAAATTATTTCCTGTGAAATCGACGGTATTCCTTTTCCATGCGTAAGATATGGAATCTCCGTCATACTGTGTATCATTCTGATACTCTGATTCTCCTGGCATCAACATGCCTCTTGTTTGAGGAGTCGATCCTGGATCACCAGTAAGCTCATTAATATATTCCATAGCTGCCTGGCGATATTCTTCATCTTCTACATCAAAAGAGTATACTGTCACCCCATTATCATTGTAAGTATGTAAAGTAAATTCCTTACTTTCAGCACTTCGGGTGGTTGCCTCGGATGGTGTCAAAGTCACTTGTTGAGTAGAAATAAGAGTAGGATCATCTGCTGCAAGAGCAGTAACCGGCATAAGCATAACTACTCCCATGGTTATCGCCAATACACTTCTTAAAATTTTCTTCATTATATTACCTCCAAACCATTTCAGATAATACTTTCGTATAAAACAATTGCATTATAGGTATTACTAAAATTTACAATATCATCATTGGAATCTCCCCCTTTAAATAGACCGCTTTCATCTTGTGATTGACTCAAAGTTCTTATTACTACTTGTTTAAATTCTGATGTAACCGTATAGTTACTCTGTTCAAAAACACTGAGTGCCATATTCTGCAACATTATTTTATAACTCACTTCTCTAGATGACAATTGAATGATCATCATTTCTAATCGGCGGCAATATTCTTGTAAATCATTTGTTTTATCAGGAGACACTAAACAAATAAACTCAATCAATTTAGCTAAATCATATGCCTCTTGTTGAATATTAGAGCTATTAGAACTTGTAGAAAAATTTTTTATTACATTATCATAGTATTCTCCAGAAATTTGCGGATTCTCACCTAAAATCCTCAAACCTTTTATACAACTATTAATATCAAGTAAATTCACATTATTGGCTGATATGTCACCGAAAACCTCGATGCCAGAAGAGAACTTTTGTATAATTTCTTCACGTTCCTCATCTACAATATCTAATAAATTATTTCTTTGCAACAATTCAAGATAACGGTATATATTTCCTACATAAAATACATTACCATCCAGAATCTGCTCTTTATTCTCTATACAATATTTGCTAATAGTATTTGATTCTATGCCCAATTTATGAATTAAAGCATCTGCATAATAAGTATTTCCAAGATCCGAGTTCGCATATCTTGGAGACAGATATAAATCTTCGCTTAACAAAAAAGAATCAAACTCATCAAATACATTTCTAAAATGAATGCAAGTTTCAAAATCATAATTTGCAAGTTTTAAAGCATAAATCGTTGCATACAAACCATATGAATCGTATTGAAAAAACGCATCTTCCTTTACACCATTTTCGTCACATAATACAAGTATAATTTTCTCATAATTTTTTGAACTGTCATACCCCGCAAATCTTGCAAAATCTAAATAATCCATTAAGAATACTGGTACATAAATAACTTTCTCCAGTTTTTCTGCATCGTTCAAAGTATCTTCAAACATTTGGATAATCGCAGCTATAGATGTTTCTGGTACTTCTATATTGTATTCTTTTGCTAATTCAAAAAACATAGAATACGCACTGGAATTATCCGTACTTATATTACTTGAAACAAAAATTTCTTGTACAGCTCTTTTCAGCCAATCATCAATAGGTTTTATTTCTATGTTTAGTGAACGTGCAATATGATATGCATATATATTGAATGTATATTCATTGCTCTTACCGTTATAAAACAATGCGTAACATTTTAAATCACTGTCGTAAAATGAATCCATGTAAGAGGAAATCCTTTCTTTTGTTTCATCCGACAAATTTGGGCTATTGCCCAATAAAGAAACCGCGCAAAAAACATCTGTGAGGTCCATATCCGAAGAGTTTAAAAACGTTTCTTCAATCTCACTTTTTGTCTCTTGAGAGATTGGAGGCTGTGACCAACCAGCGTATTCTTTTGCCATTCTTATATAATATGTAGCATAAACACTAAACTGCGATTTAAACTCAGCATTTGCAAATCGATATCCACCATCTTCCATAGCACTTTGTTTGATAGCTGTTGCGATGGCTGTTTTATTTATTTCAGGTAAATCAGTGGAAACATTGGATGTTGCGATATTAGAATTACTACATCCAATACATAGCAACATATTAAAAAACAAAATTAAAATACCAATAGTTATCTCTTTTCTTACAATCACACATTTCAATTACACCACCAGACTTCAAAAATAATATTTTTTATATTTTATCATAAATTTCCTTGTTTGTCAATAACAAATTTGTAATTTTTGCTATATATTTACAAAAAAATTTAGGGACAGCTGTGATTTCGTATAAAATCACAGCTGTCCCTTTACCGATTCTCTATTTTCTGATATCTTCTTTAATTATTATGATGTCTGCTCCAAAAACTGATTAAAATAAGATTTCAGACATCGAGATAATTCGGAGCGAATCGCTCCTTCCTGTCCTTCAAAAATCGTGTCTATCAGATTTTCATCTTCCACAAGGCTGCTCGTTAAAAATCCTAGCATATCTGAATTTATTTTGGAATGCTCATCTTCTGGCATTAACATTAAAATTACGACTCGAATCTCTTTAAAGTAAGGATCTTGAAATGGTTCTAATGTTTTTGTAAAGCAAAATGAAATACTTGGATTTACCGTTCCCTTCGTTTTCGTATGCAGCAAGGCAAATTCCAATTCTGGAAATACTTGCGTTGCCATATGTTCTCGAGCAGTAACATCTTCCTGAATTTGATACCTACGCTGAGGATAATTGGTAAGCTTTTCGGTCATGGCTACTAACAGCTCTTCAAATCCAATATACGGATCTACTTTCATACAAAACATTTCTTTTAAAATTCTCTTAATTTGTACCGCCAAATAATTTATTTGTTCCAATTGCCTTGTAAACACCTCTTCCTGTTTTACTTTTGGAATTCTTTCATAATAACTTACTTTTTCTTCAATCGCCTCAATATCTTCTTCTAATAAAAGTGGACTTACCTCCAAAATATCGACTCCCTCCAATTCCATTGGAAGACTGGAGAGAAAGAAATCTGTCTTATTTTCAATAAATGGTGTAATATTTTCTTTTCCATACGGTGTAATTTCCACTCTATCTCGAAATACTTTCGCAAGCTTTGTACACATCAAACGTGAAATTCCAATTCCACTCGCACAAACTACTCCAATCCATACCTTTCGTTTCTGTTCTTGCTGATTTTCCATACGAACAATTGCAGCCCCAAAATGAATGGCTAAAAAGCCGATTTCTGCATCTGGAATTTCGCATCCAACATAGTTTTGAAGAATGACTGCAATTCGTTGACAATTTTGATAAATGACTGCATAGTCCTGTTTAATTTGATCCAATAATGGATTTGTAATATTCATTCCATTTTTGAGACGGATCAATGTCGGTTCCATATGTGCCAGAAGCCCCCGAATAAACTCATCATCCTGTTTCAATAGGTATGCAATATTTGGATCATAGGCATCAATCAATTCATTTACAAGTGAATTTAATTGATCTTGCTCAGAGGAATTTTCCTTTACATATTGTCGTTTTGCTCCTTTTAAATGTAACCAAATATACGCTGTTTCAATAAGAGGAATTTCAATTTCAAATTCCTCTTCCAATGCCCTACTAATTAAACAAGCGTCTTCATATTCTTCGTCTTTCTTGATTTGGCTTAAAAGTGCTTCATTTTCTTCAATAATTTCCTGTTTTAAAATACGATTAATTGCAATGGTAATATGCAAAATTAATCCAATATAAGAATCTTCGGTTAAGCAGCTAATATTAGAATTTTTCATACGAACAATACAAGTTAAAACCCTTTTCAAAATATTTTTGTCCAAGATTCGGTACATCGTATTCTCATTCTTCTTATTAATCAATTGAAGTAGTGAGTTTTCCCTATCTTCATAGAAATCTCGGATCATTTCCGTATCCATATTTTGATCAATAAAGGAACGCATTGCACGCCGATAATCTTTTTCGCTCCCTTCTATGCTAACCCCATATCCTTGTTTTCTCAATATTTGAAGATGAAACCGTTCAAACCATTTTTCAATTGCATCCATATCGGAACTAATTGTAGCTTCGCTCACTCCAAACATCATGCTGTAATAATAAAGTTTTTTGGCAGTCCGATCTTTTAGCATCTCTAAAATTAATCGTTTTCTTCTCTGCGATTTGTCCCCAGTATCAATACTGTCCATTTCTCTTAAATCTTCCAGCAATTTTTCTTTTTCTTCTTTCGTTCCATCCAGCCATACTCCAGTACCAGTTTTCGATTGAAATACAATCGAATAGGGACGTAAGGCTCCATCCATATATTCTAATTCTCTTTGTATCGTACGTTTACTGACCCCGATCTGTTCAGCAAGACGTTTAATGGATGTGGTTTCTTCTGTCTTCAACAAAATTAATAAAATTTGCCGTAATCTTGGCGTAAACATACTATATACTCCCCTTTCTATTTTAGCTTTCCCCATTTCTTTCTTTCATTAACTCTGAAATCCAACTTTCATATTCTGACGATTGGGATAGATTTTCCAGATAATATACTTCTATATTAATATTTTTCTTTTTTATCACTGGCTCAATTTCTTTTTGACAAAAAATTACATCTGCATCTTCTGGAATTTCATCAATTGCAACATTGGAAACTTGAATTCCTGTCAAGCCTGAATTTTTTAATTTTTTTCGCAAAATTGCTGCTCCCATTGCACTGGAACCAAATCCTCCCTGACATACAAAGTATACCTTTTTCTCTTTCCTTACCGATTTTTCCTCTACCATCGATTTTATAGCTCCTTTTTCCTGTTCTTTCCTTGTTAAATCGTACCAATTGTCTTTGTTCATCATTTCTTTCTTCTGATCCAATACTAATTTTGACTCGACGTCTTTTTTCTGCTGGATAGAAACGGATTCTTTTTGCTCCGCCGATTTATTTTGAACAGGTAAATTTTCTAATGCTTTTCTTGTATAATCCTCTTTTTTTAGAATAATTATTGCCGTTAAACAACTTATCATTGCAGATACGATCATTCCAATTAATGTTCCCAGTATATTCTGAGATGGACATAAGAGTAAAATCGTTAGAATACTTCCTGGGGAAGGAGGCGCAATCAATCCAGATGGAAACAATAAAAAGCAGAAATTTCCTGCAATTCCTCCCGCAATTGCAGCTAAAAATAATTTAGAATTGGACAATATATATGGAAAATATAATTCATGAATTCCTCCAAATAATTGAATTCCCATATTGATTAACAGATTGCTCTTTTCTTCCCTTTTGAGAAGAAAATGAGCCAATAAAATTCCAAACCCTGGCCCTGGATTTGTTTCTAACAAAAACAGGATGGAACTTCCCATTTGCTGCACTTGTTCTATACCAAGCGGAACGAGCAGACCATGATTAATCGTATTGTTCAAGAACATTACTTTTCCAGATTCAATAAAAATTCCCATAAATGGAATGAAATTATAACGGAATAACTGATCCAGTATCCATGTCAATATCGTTTGAATTTGTTCTAAAATGGGGTTCACCCAATAATAAGTAATGAGAAATAATAATCCTCCCCCAATACCGATAAAAAGATTGGAAAAAAGCATTTCAAAACCTGCCGCAGTGTAAGTTTTTATTTTCTCCAATCCTTTTTTCGTAACAATCCCCACCACTGGTGCAACGAATAACACTCCCAGCATATGAGAATTGCCTTCTGCACGGAAAAATCCTACACATGTAATTGCCGCGGTTAATCCTCCGGCAACTCCTCCAACCCGTTCTCCTGCTATATAACCAATCAATAATGGGATTACCATAGAATAGAACTGTTCCACAACTGTTTCTAATCCTAAGAAAGCAAACCAGCCTCCAGTAGAAAAAAAAATGGATAGTATTCCATATGTAATAAATAATCCTATACTTTTTAAAATAATACTACTGTAAAATTTACCAACCCGTTCGATACATTGTTTCATTGCGACCACTCTCGTTTTCTTTTATCATATCATCCTGTTTCTCAAAAGACAAGTATTCCTTTATTTATCCCATCTGCTTTATTATTTTATTAGGAAACGTCGGTACTAAAAGACTGTGCATTCAGTATCGACGTTTTCTAGATTTATTCCGAATATTTATTTATTATTTTTTAATTCCTGTACAAGCTGATCATATTCTGGTGCAGCTAAGAAATTTGTAATTAATACTAATTTTGCATTTGGATTACTTGCCGCAGCTCTTGGTCCTAAATCTCTATGTGTTACTACGATTTGTGCATCGGCTGGGATCGAAGATACTGGAGAATGAATAACATCAATTCCTGTCAATCCTGCATCGGTTATCTTTTTCTTTAATACAGTTGCACCCATTGCACTGGAACCCATACCTGCATCACATGCAAATACAATTTTATGAATTTCTCCAGCAATTGCTGCTGTTTTCTTTTCGGTTGCCTGACCTTTGGACTGAGCCTTCATATCTTTCATCTGAGATGCGGCAGATTCTAAATCTTCATCCTTTCCAGCAAACCGAATAATTGGCATTGCTACTAAAAATGCTACTACTGCTGCTATAATTACACCTGCTAAAATTCCAAAATAACCGCCCTTTGGCGTTAATGCTAAAATAGAAATAATACTTCCTGGAGATGCCGCAGATACCAAACCTGCATCTAATAAATTAAATGTAAAGATTCCAGCTGCTCCACCTGCAATTGCTGCAACTAACAACAATGGATTCATCAATATGTATGGGAAGTAAATTTCATGAATTCCACCAAAGAAGTGAATAATTACTGCACCTGGTGCAGAACTCTTTGCAGAACCTTTTCCAACTAAACAATAAGCCAACAAAATTCCAAGTCCTGGTCCTGGATTTGCTTCCAATAAGAAAAAGATAGATTTGGATGCTTCCTCCACTTCTTTTAATCCCATTGGTGAGAAAATACCATGATTTAATGCATTGTTCAAGAATAATACTTTCGCTGGCTCAATTAATACACTTGCCAGTGGAAGCAATCCTCTATCTACAAAGAACTGTACTCCTGCTGCCATTGCATCATTCATAATAGAAACAAATGGTCCTACTACAAACAATGCTAAAATTGATAAGATGCCGCCTAAAATACCAAGAGAAAAATTATTGACTAACATTTCAAATCCAGCCTTAATTTTTCCTTCTACTAACTTATCAAACTGTTTAATCACCCATCCGCCTAATGGGCCCATTACCATGGCTCCAATAAACATTGGATTTTTTGGAGCAGCTGCAATTGCTCCCATCGTTGCGATTGCGCCGATTACACCGCCTCTTTGTCCAGCTACCATCGTACCACCTGTATAGGCAATCAACAACGGCAATAACATTTTGGACATTGGACTTACTAACTCTGCAATTGCCGCATTCGGAAACCATCCATCTTCAATAAACAACGCTGCAATCAATCCCCAAGCAATAAATGCACCAATATTAGGCATTACCATTCCACTTAGGAAACGTCCAAATAACTGTACTTTTTGTTTCATATTCATACCTCTTCTCTTTTTTCGTCTTCGGATTAGGTATGATTGGCCAATCAAATCCCTTTGATACATTTATTATAAAGTGAAAATCGATATTTTTTCAAGCAAAAGAAATCTGAATTTGTCATTATCAACTAATGCCAAAAATAAAAAAAGAGTAATCGCATTATTAACACAATTACTCTCTTTCTTATTATTCTTTCTTTAATCCTAGAATATCACATACGATTTCTTTCATTTGCTCTTTATCACATACCCTATTGTGTAAGATTGGAGCAGTGCGAATTTCTTGGATCGCATTTGGAATTGCTACATTGGAAAGACGATTTAATTCATCCACTAATTCAAAATCTCCCTTCTTATCATAAGATGGGTCGATTGCATTCATAACACTTCTCGTGAACTTATATGGACTCGCCGTAGATGCAATCACTGTCTTTGTATGATCCCCACTGTCTTTCACATATTTGTCATATACACAGGACGCCACAGCAGTATGTGTATCCATAATATAATGATAGGTTTCATACATTTTTTTGATCTGATTTGCTGTTTCTTCCTCTGTTGCATAGTTTCCATAAAAGTCTGCTAACTCTGTCTTCATCTCATCTGTAATGACGTATTTACCCGTCTGAGCCAAATCATCCATAAGAGCAGCATCTTTTTCTGCATCTGCCCCAGCAATTTTATAAATCAAACGTTCCAAATTACTGGAAATTAAAATATCCATTGATGGAGAGGTTGTTAAAATAAAGTCACGGTTTTTATCATAACATCCTGTTGTAAAGAAATCATACAGTACTTTATTGTCGTTCGATGCACAAATTAATTTATGAATCGGCACTCCCATCTGTTTTGCATAATAAGCAGCTAAAATATTGCCAAAGTTACCCGTTGGAACGGTCACATTGATGGATTCCCCATCTTGAATCTCACCAGAAGCCAAAAGCTGTGCATAAGAATACACATAGTAAACAACCTGCGGAACCAAACGTCCAATATTAATTGAATTTGCAGAAGAAAACTGAAAACCTGCTTGATTCATCTGCTCTTCCAGTTCTTTATCATTGAATAATTTTTTCACACCCGTTTGTGCATCATCAAAATTACCATGAATTCCTACAACCGATGTATTCTCTCCCTTTTGTGTTAGCATTTGTTTTTCCTGAATTGGAGAAACGCCTCCCTTTGGATAGAATACAATAATCTTCGTTCCAGGTACATCTGCAAAACCTGCCAATGCGGCTTTGCCTGTATCTCCACTCGTTGCTGTCAAAATTACAATTTCATTACTGCAATTATTTTTTTTAGCAGCGGTTACCATTAAATATGGAAGAATGGATAACGCCATATCCTTAAATGCAATCGTTGCACCATGGAATAATTCTAAATAATAGGCATTTCCTTCTTTTACTAAAGGTGCAATCACCTTTGTATCAAATTTATCATCATAGGCATGACGAATACAATATTTCAACTCTTCTTCCGTATAGTCTGTTAAAAACAGCTTCATTACCTCGTATGCTGTTTCTTGGTAAGAAAGTCCCGCAAATTCAGAAATTGGACGCTGTAATAACGGGATTTGATCTGGAACAAATAATCCTCCGTCTTTTGCCAGTCCTTGTAACACCGCTTCTGATGCAGTATATGCCTTTTTTTCTCCTCTTGTACTTCTATAAAGTAATTCCATCTCTCCACCAAACCTTTCCTGATCAGCATAGTAATCCAAATTATCAACATTTCTTATCCGATTGTTCATCTTTGATAAACACAAAAATTGATGCTGTCTTACCATGCTTTATCATAGCATAGAACCTTTTGTTTGTCCAGTAAAACTTACGCCTTAGAAAGACTTTTGTCTGTCATATACGGACACTTCCTACTGTACCATAGAATTTAGCTTTGTCATACTCTCTTTTCCTGAAATTGCTTCAATATTATTGGCAAATATTACATCCGTAACATGATTTTCTTTCGCAAGCTGAATTAAATTCTCGTTATAATAACGATAATCCACCACGATCACTTTCTGATAATGATCCACTAAAAATGGTACAAATGCATTCCCAAACGATTCTTTAATAACAAGACAAGTAGAACCATCACTTATATTCGGATTATCAATTACACTATATGGGTTATCTCCTCCAATAAAACAGCTATATTTATTACCAGGCTGATAAGAAGAAACATCATTCACAATTGGCCAATTTAATTGGTTACCACTTTTCTCTGTAATAGACATTCGATTCGTGGACAATGGAATGTACGCATCCACTGTCTCTGGATTATTCTTTAATTCATTCGCTTGTGTACTGGAATAATAACTTCCAATAAAGTTTGGAAAACTCATTTTTTCATACTCACTTAATTCATGTGCTTTTATTCCTTTTGCTTTTGCAAATTGTTGATAACTATAATAAGCCCCAAGTGCAGTCCAATGATGATCCGTTGCAAAGAAAATTTTTTCTTCTCTATGCTCATATAACGCATCAAAGATTGGTACTTGTACTACATTACCATTCATGGACTTATAATAATAATCAATAGCTGCCCTTTGATCGCTGCCTCCGATTTCTTTTTGTCTACTCTCAGAAAGTAAAATTCCAGAATTATCTGGAATCATCATTGCATAAACCGTTGCCTGCTCTTTTAACCCATTTGCCATACGATTTACCGTATCAATAAATAGATTCGCTGCATCCAGATTAAAATAATAAATACCATACGCCTGTTTTCCATCTACATAAATACTTCCATGAACCTGCGGTGCTACTGTCGTTTGTTCTGAGGAGCTTTCCGACTCAGCCACCGTAGTTTCCGGTTCTTTCGTCTCTGACGCTGTTGTAGTCATTGCCCCTGTTGGAATCTCATCTCCTGTATTATTGCCTCCTCCGTGAATTTGCTGTCCACGAAGTCCATATAACTCTTGTATATCGGAATTTACAGCCAACAACTGATCTCTAAATGGAAATGTATCTGCATACCAGGTATCCATATCTTTCAAATAGCTTCCGTCCAAAAACCCTTGCTTTGAAAATTTAGGGAATTCTGTCAATGTTCTTTTCTCCAAATCAGACACCTTTGGACGAAGCGGCATAAGAAATCCTACTACACATCCACATAGCAAAATACAAAAAAATAAAACACATTGAATTATATGATAAATTTTTGAAACTTTTTTTTTCTTTTTTAAAAATCGTTCTTTTTCCATCCGCTTTCCCTCTAAAATTGAAAATATAAAAATGGATTGTAGCTATTTCCTACCAATGCCATTACTGATAATAATAACAACACAGCTGGAACAATCATATCAATAAAGTACAATAAGTGTGGACATCGCATCTTTGCTTCTGCCGATGCGTACCATTTCTTACGAATTATCTTTCCAATTGGCATAACAGCAATTACTGCAATAATGAAAAAGAAAATATTGTTCTGAATTAATAGTGTAGTATCCATACTCATCCATTCTCTTCCTGAGAAATCAAACATTCCTTTTAACACTGTAATTAATTCCTGCATATTTTCAAATCGGAATATAACCCATCCAAAGTACACAACCAAAATCGTGTAAATCCATCCAAAAATTTTTGGAATACGATCTAATAGTTTTCCTAAAAATAATCGTTCTATCACAAGAAAAACAAAATAGAATAATCCCCACAAAATATAATTCCAGCTTGCTCCATGCCACATTCCCGTTAAAAACCACACAATAAATAGATTTCGGAATGTACAAAAACTTCCTTTTCGATTTCCTCCTAGAGGAATATAAACGTAATCTCGAAAAAATGTACTTAACGAAATATGCCACCGACGCCAAAAATCTTTTACCGAAACAGCTATGTAAGGATAGTTAAAGTTCTCTAAATAGTGAAAACCTACCATTCTTCCCATCCCAATTGCCATATCGGAATAAGCAGAGAAATCCAAATAAATCTGTAACATATAAAAGAGCATTCCAATCCAAAGCCCAGCAATTGATGCAGTTGCTAATTGATCACTTACAATTAAAGTATCTGCAAGACTCGCACATGTATTCGCCAAAACAGCCTTTTTTGCAAGTCCAACACAAAATCGTCTTACTCCTTCCGCCACATCATGAACAGTTACCGATCGATTTTCAATTTCATCTGCCACCGTTTGATAACGCACAATTGGACCAGCAATACATTGATGGAACAAACTACAATAAAGTAATACTTTCCAATATCGCCTCTGCACTGCTACTTCTTCTCGATATACATCCACTACATAAGATAATAATTGGAATGTATAAAAGGAAATTCCAATTGGGAGCACAATATTAGGAATTTCTTTTGGTAAACCTGTTAGATATTGCAAATTTGTCAGGAAAAATCCAGTATATTTAAAAAATCCAAGTGTTAATAATGCTCCAAAGCATTCTAAAAACATCCAGACCTTTTTTCCTCTCTTTGTTCTAGCGTCGGCAATACGGCATGCAGTAAACCAGCTCCAAAAACTTAAGCCAACTAACAATACTAAGTATTTTGGTCCGCCCCATGAATAAAACACAAGTGAAAACAACAATAGTACAACATTTTTTTGTTTAATTGTAGACGCAAAAAAATACGCAATTAAACTAATCGCAAGAAAAGCGAATACAAACAGTAAACTTGAGAATACCATATTAAACTCTCCATTCTCCTAACATCACAAAATAATTACCCACTTTTTTCATTTACAAGAAATCAGTCCAGGCATCCGATTGATTATACCTCATAAGCAATTATATCGCAAGCTTTTTCTCGAGAGAAAAGAGCCATGTCTAGCTTTTCACAAGCCTAAACATAACTCTTTTTCCTCCGTAATTATAAAATCTTTTGTTTATTTTATTGATAAATCTTCTTCTGAAAAGCATTCTTCAATTGGTGCACCTGGAGCAACCATTGGAAATACCTTATCATCCTTTTCAATCTGGCATTCAATTACAACTGGAATATTTAACTCAATCGCCTCACGAACTGCTGGTTCAAATTCTTCACATTTTGTAACACGATATGCCTTTGCTCCCATTGCTTCCGCCAACTTTACAAAGTCTACCTGATCTTCCAATACAGTATGAGAATAACGTTTTCCATAGAATAATGTCTGCCATTGACGTACCATACCTAAAACATGGTTATTTACTACAATCTGAATAACTGGAATATTATAACGAGTTGCTGTAGCAATCTCATTCATATTCATACGGAAGCATCCATCTCCAGCAATATTAATTACTGTTTTATCTTTGCATCCCATCTTCGCACCAATTGCCGCTCCGAGTCCATACCCCATCGTTCCAAGTCCGCCAGAACTAATAAAACTTCTTGGAGTCTGATATTTATAATATTGCGCTGCCCACATTTGGTGTTGTCCTACTTCTGTTACAATAATTGCATTTCCTTTTGTAATCTCGTTTAACTTTTCCATAATATATGGACCTGTTAATTCACCTTTATGATAAGTCAATGGATAACGTCTCTTTAATTGTTCTATTTCCGTAATCCACTTCTTATGTTCCATTGGTTCTAGACGCATATTTAATTCTTGCAGTACGCATTTTACATCCCCAATAATAGAAGCGTCTGTTCGTATATTTTTATTAATTTCTGCTGGATCAACATCAATCTGTAATACTTTTGCATTGTATGCAAATCTCTTCGCATTTCCAGTAACACGGTCACTGAATCTTGCTCCTACTGCAATAAGTAAATCACACTTCGTTACGCCAAAGTTGGATGCCTTCGTTCCATGCATTCCAAGCATTCCAGAATACAATGGATCTTCTCCATTAAATGCACCCTTTCCCATCAATGTATCGGTAACTGGAGCATTAATTTTATGAACAAACTCACGCAATTCTTTTGAAGCTCCAGATGCAATGGCGCCGCCTCCTACAAACACAAATGGTTTTTGGGACTTTTTAATCATGTCCACTGCTTTTTCCAGATCTTCTTCCTTCATATTTTTTGTAACTGGACGAATTGGTTCTGGTATTACTTTTGTATACTCTGTTTTATTGGCAGTAACATCTTTCGTTATATCTACGAGTACTGGACCTGGACGTCCTTCTTTTGCAATGCGGAATGCAGAACGAATCGTATCTGCTAATTTTGTCACATCTTTTACAATATAATTATGTTTTGTAATCGGCATTGTAATACCTGCAATATCTACTTCTTGAAACGTATCTTTTCCAAGCAAGTTCACAGCTACATTAGCAGTAATTGCAACAATTGGAATGGAATCCATATAGGCCGTTGCAATTCCAGTTACAAGATTTGTGGCTCCTGGGCCTGAGGTTGCCATACAAACACCAACTTTTCCAGTCGCACGTGCATATCCATCTGCTGCATGGGCTGCTCCTTGCTCATGAGAAGTTAAGATATGAGTAATCTCATCCGAATGCTTATATAATGCATCATATACATTTAGAATAGTACCGCCTGGATAACCAAATACTGTATCTACTCCCTGCTCTTTCAGACATTCAATAATAATTTCTGAACCAGTTAATTGCATAGTATTCTCTCCTTTTTTATTTTTTTATCTCTAAAATTGCGCCACGATTTCCAGAAGTTACCATGGAAGCATATCTTGCTAAATATCCTGTCGTTATTTTTGGTTCTCTTGGAGTCCATGCTGCTCTTCTTCGTTCCATTTCTTCATCTGAAATATCTACATTTAATGTGTTTTCTGGAATATTAATCTGAATGATATCTCCCTCTTCTACAAGTGCAATTGGTCCTCCAACTGCTGCTTCTGGAGAAACATGTCCAATACTTGCCCCTCTGGATGCGCCGCTAAAACGTCCATCGGTAATCAACGCAACACTTGAACCAAGCCCCATACCTGCAATTGCGGAAGTAGGATTGAGCATTTCTCTCATTCCAGGACCACCCTTTGGTCCTTCATAACGAATTACTACCACATCTCCAGCCACAATTTTTCCGCCTTTAATCGCTGCAATTGCATCTTCTTCACAGTCAAATACTCTGGCAGGACCTTCGTGTACCATCATTTCTGGAGCAACTGCGGAACGTTTTACTACACCAGAATCTGGAGCCAAATTTCCTTTTAATACTGCGATACCACCCGTCTGGCTATATGGATTTTCGATTGGTCGGATTACTTCTGGGTTCTTATTCACACAACCCTTAATATTTTCTGCCACCGTTTTTCCTGTTACAGTAATCAGATCTGTGTATAATAAGTTTTTCTTATTTAGCTCATTCATAACTGCATACACACCGCCAGCCTCATTTAATTCTTCGATATATGTATGACCTGCCGGTGCCAAATGACAGAGATTTGGAGTTTTACTACTAATTTCATTCGCAATATCTACATTTAATTCTACACCTGCTTCATGTGCAATTGCCGGAAGATGAAGCATACTATTAGTAGAACATCCCAATGCCATATCCACCGTCAATGCATTTAAAAATGCCTTTTCCGTCATAATATCTCTTGGACAAATATTTAATTCTATTAATTTCATAACTTGCATACCTGCATGTTTTGCAAGTTTTAAACGTTCCGAATATACGGCTGGAATTGTACCATTTCCTTTTAATCCCATACCCAATACTTCCGTCAGACAATTCATAGAATTCGCCGTATACATACCAGAGCAAGAACCACAGGTTGGACATGTCTTATTTTCATATTCTAATACATCTTCTTCTGTTAAATTTCCCGCTGCATAGGCTCCAACCGCTTCAAACATAGAAGAAAGACTTGTCTTACAACCCTTTACACGTCCTGCCAACATTGGACCGCCGCTCACAAAAACAGTTGGAATATTAACTCTAGCCGCTGCCATTAAAAGACCTGGTACATTTTTATCACAGTTTGGAACCATAACCAATCCATCAAACTGATGCGCCATTGCCAATGCTTCCGTCGAATCTGCAATTAAATCTCTTGTTACAAGAGAGTATTTCATACCAACATGACCCATTGCAATACCATCGCACACTGCAATTGCCGGTACCACAACTGGAACTCCGCCAGCCATCGCAACTCCCATTTTAACTGCTTCTACGATTTTATCCAAATTCATATGTCCTGGGACAATTTCGTTATAGGAACTTACAACACCAATCAATGGTTTTTTCATTTCTTCTTCCGTAAATCCAAGTGCATTAAACAAAGAACGATGGGGAGCCTGCTGCATCCCTTTTTTTACTGCGTCACTTCTCATAATTCATTCCTCCTAAACTTTCTCTCTATTTATCCAATACGCTCTGCAATCAAGTCTCCCATTTCTACAGTTCCAACTTGAATGCAGCCTTCTGACATAATATCAACAGTGCGGTATCCATCTTCTAATACTTTTGCCACTGCATGTTCTACTGCGGCTGCCTCTTCATCTAAATCAAAAGAATAACGCAGCATCATTGCAGCTGATAAAATCGTAGCAATTGGATTGGCAATGTTTTGACCCGCAATATCTGGTGCGGAACCATGACTTGGTTCATATAATCCAAGTTTTGTAGCTCCAAGACTTGCAGAGGATAACATACCGATGGAACCTGTTACCATACTTGCTTCATCGGATAAAATATCTCCAAACATATTCTCTGTTAAAATAACATCGAACTGCCCCGGATCTTTTACCAGCTGCATTGCACAATTATCTACAAGCATATGGGTAACGGTCACTTCTGGATAATCTTTTGCAACCTCATTTACTACGCTTCTCCAAAGACGAGAGGAATCCAATACATTTGCTTTATCCACACTAATTAAATTCTTTCTTCTCTTCATTGCAATTTCAAATGCTTTAATTGCAATACGACGAATTTCTCTCTCGTCATACACAAGTGTATCAGTTGCCTTTCTGACTCCATCCACTACTTCCGTCTTGCGTGCTCCAAAATACAGTCCGCCAGTTAATTCTCTCATAATTACCATATCAAAACCTGCATCGGCAATCTCTGCACGCAATGGACATGCATCTTTCAATTCTTTATATAAATACGCTGGGCGGATATTTGCAAATAACTCCAATCCTTTGCGAATCTTTAACAAACCTGCTTCTGGACGATCGTTTGGATCAATATCGTACCAACGAGAGTTTCCTACATTACCGCCAACGGCTCCTAACAACACGGAATCACTTGCCTTTGCACGTTCCAATGTTTCATCTGTTAACGATGTTCCATATGCATCAATGGAACAACCTCCCATCAGTAATTCTTCATATGTAAACTTATGATCGTATTTTTCTGCCACCTTATCCAAAATCTTTCTGGCTTCTCTAACAATCTCTGGACCAATTCCATCTCCTGGAATCAATGCGATATGAAATTTCATCTTTTACACCAAGCCTTTCATAATAAACTTCCCCCTAACTTTTTGTACTGTTATACAAAAAGTAGGGGACTGCATCTTATCGCTTTATTGCGTTAGCATATTCGTATTAGTATTATGTTAGACTATTTTAGCGATTTTTTCAAGTGTTATCAAAAAATTTATCAATATTTTCTTCCAGTAATTTGATAAATCGCTAAAATCTTTCCAATCTTGTAACATAAACTATACCGTTTTCTATTTTATCAAGACTCTGCTTTAATCAGAGGAAAAAATTCGGCAGGAATAAAAGCAGTCACTTTTATTCCATCTTCTGTATAGTTTTCTTCTAATAACTGTCCATACTTTCGGATTAACTGGATTTTTCCTGCCTCTGCATAAGAATAGGTTTGCTGCACATATATTTTTTGTTCTCTTAAAATTTGTTCCAATAATCGTTTTAAGTCATTCAAACCATCGCCAGTCTTTGCCGAAATTGGCAATACATAATCTGCCTGAAAATCACGGCATACTGCTGGATGCTCCAAACAATCTTGTTTATTAAATAAGGTAATTCCTATTTTATCTTCTACTCCTAGCTCCCGCAATGTATCATAGACAACATGCATTTGGGTATCCATCATCGGATTGGATGCATCTACGACATGAATTAAAATATCACAATACTTTGCTTCTTCCAGCGTACTGCGAAATGCATCAATAAGATGGTGGGGAAGTTTTCGAATAAAACCAACCGTATCGGTTAGCAAAATTTCTTCTCCTGAATCTAATTTCATCATACGAGTCGTTGGATCTAATGTCGCAAATAATTTATCTTCTGCCAAAATATCGGCCCCAGTCAGTCGATTCAAAAGAGTGGATTTTCCAGCGTTTGTGTATCCGACAATTGCAGCTACAGGCACATAGTTTCTACTTCTTCGCTGCCTTGTCACTTCTCGGTGTTTCTTCACCGCTTCCAATTCTTGCTTCAATTGACCAATTCTTTGATGAATCAATCGACGATCTATTTCCAGCTTTTTCTCACCAGGCCCTCTTGTACCAATCCCACCGCCGAGACGGGAAAGGGAATTGCGAAGTCCAACCAAACGAGCTGCACGGTACCGCAGCTGCGCAAGTTCTACTTGAATTTTTCCCTCGCTTGTCATCGCATGTGCTGCAAAAATATCTAGGATTACCATAGTACGATCCATAACTTTCGTCTCTAACATGGATTCCAAGTTCCGAAGCTGAACAGGAGACAACTCATCATCACATACAACCCCTGTTGCATCTAACTCTGATAATAACTCCTTTACTTCCTCTATTTTTCCCTTTCCAATATAAGTAGCAGGATTTTGATGCTCTAAATTCTGAATTACTTTTGCTAATGTACTCCCTCCTGCCGTATCAACCAATTCTTCTAATTCATCCAAAGACTGTTTTGCATCCTCTCCGCTGGTTTCTGAAACAGCCAATAAAATGACCCTTTCTTCTGCTTCTTTTATTTCAATCATATCATTCCTCACTTTTCTATTTCTAACTTATTTTCTTAAGACGAACCTAGAAATTTTCTTGCTGTTTCTCGAAAAACTTCTGCTTCATTCCCATGTTGTTGTGCCTCTAACTGTTGTGCAATTGTTTCATATACATTTTGGTTATATGGGTCTGCCCTTACCGCATTTTGATAATCGTCAAGCACCTTTGAATATTCCCCCATTTGGTCATATAACAATCCACGTTTTATATAAAGTTCTGCTGTATTTTCTCCAGCATTCAATAATCTTGTATAGGTTTCTGCTGCTTCCTCCTGAAAATTTGCCTTTCCCTGTGTTTCTGCCAGTTCTTTTACAAGTTCAAATTCTTGTTCTCCCACAGTATTTCCGATATACGAAACAGCCTCCTCTAGTTTTTCTACTGCCACAACATAATTTTCTTGCTCCATTGCCTGTCTTCCCTGAGCCCATAAGCTTTGAAACGCTTCTTTATTTTTCCCATCGGGTATGAAAACTAATACTCCCATTAATAAAAAAATAAAACTAAGACAGGTCACCGTATAAAAATATTTACTCTCTTGTATTTTTCTCCATTTTTTCTTCATCTCATAGTCTTCCCACAATTACTTTTTCTAGCTTTATAAGTATCATATTTATAATACAATATCTTCAAAAAATAATCTACAATGAAAAGAAAAAAACAGAAAAATTAGTCCATAATCTTAGTTCCAATTTTTTCCAAAAATAATAAACTCTCCCATTTTGTAATATATGTCCAAAAGTTTGGATACCTATCAAAATGGAAGAGCTTATTTCTTAATCTTTATTTTACTTGATTGATAAATCTCATAAATGCTTCTTGCCCTGCTTCATCTCTCTTATAGACCCCAGCATGTTCCAATACTTTTGCAAATACTTTTCCGATTTCATCTCTTAAAATGCCATCAATGGTATCTGCATTGATCGTTTCATATTGTGGCAAAAACTCATCTACCCAATCAGCATGTTTTTTCAGAGTTTCATTGGAACGAATGTCTTTCCCAGCCAAAATATATTCACCCAACTGTTTCATTTCATCTTTCAAACGAGCTGGCAAAACAGCCAATCCCATTACTTCAATTAAACCAATGTTTTCCTTTTTAATATGATGTAATTCTGCATGTGGATGATATACTCCAAGTGGATGTTCCTCTGTTGTAATATTATTACGCAATACTAAATCTAATTCATATGTATCGCCTTTCTTTCTGGCAATTGGAGTAATCGTATTATGAGGCTGGCCATCTGTTTCAGCAAAAACAAACGCTGCCTCGTCGGTATAACCCCTCCAGCTCTTTAAAATCATATCTGCCAGTTCAATTAACCGATTTTCATCTTTATGACGAATACGAATGACTGACATTGGCCACTTTACAATACCTGCCTCTACATCTTCATAACCAGCAAAGCAAATTGTTTTTTCAATTGGAGCCTTTGCCATCGCAAATTCATAATGGCCTCCCTGGAAATGATCATGGGTTAAAATAGATCCTCCTACAATTGGCAAATCTGCATTGGAACCTAAGAAATAATGAGGAAACAGCTTTACAAAATCGAAGAGTTTGCGGAATGTACTCTTATCAATCTTCATTGGTACATGCTCTCCACAAAATACAATGCAGTGCTCATTGTAATATACATATGGAGAATACTGGAATCCCCAATCTGCTCCATTAATCGTGATTGGAATAATACGGTGATTTTGTCTGGCTGGATGATTCACTCTTCCTGCATATCCTTCATTTTCTTTGCAAAGCAAACATTTTGGATAACCGCTCTGCTTCATTAACTTCGCTGCTGCAATTGCTTTTGGATCTTTTTCTGGCTTAGAAAGATTGATTGTAACATCCAAATCCCCATACTCTGTTGCAGTCAGCCATTTGATATCTTTACATACACGGTATCTGCGGATATAATCAGAGTCTTGACTTAATTTATAATAGTAGTCTGTTGCTTCTTCTGGAGAAATGCTGTATTTCTCTTTAAATTTTTGAATTACTTGAGATGGACGAGGCATAAGACAATTCATCAGTTTTGTATCAAACAGATCTCGGTATACAACACTATTTTCTTTCAGCACGCCTGTTTCATATGCATAATCCATCAGTTCTTTTAAAGTTTCTTCTAAGTTCACATCACCTAACTCTTGTTCTGGTTCTGCATACTCTTCTAACTGCATTACTTCTAAAATCTGATTTGTCGCATAAATCTTTTCCTCCACTGGAAGCAGCCCGCAATCCAAACCATACTTTACTAACTTTGCAACACTTACGTTTACATCCATTATAATTCTCCTTTCTTGTTATTCTGTTACTTTATGAGCTCCATCCCCAATCTCCACTACATAGAAATCTGCTGCATATCCAATCTTCTCTTTATAAATCTTTCCTGTATTTTCAATAAAAGCATCAATTTTATCGTTTTCCACAATACTAACGGTACATCCTCCAAATCCTGCACCCGTCATACGAGAACCAATCACGCCTTCTTGTTGCCAAGCTGCTTCTACTAATGTATCTAATTCGATTCCCGTTACTTCATAATCATCTCTCAAAGAAACATGTGACGCATTCATTAACTGACCAAATAATTGAATATTATTATTGCAGAGTGCATCCACTGCTTGAATCGTTCTCTGATTTTCATAAACTGCATGTTTTGCTCTCTTGCGATTAATTGGATCCGTAATAGCATCTTTCACTTCTTCAAATTTCTCTTCGGTAAGATCACCAAGCGTCTTAATATCTACAACCGTTTGAAGCTGTGCAAGTGCTGTTTCACATTGGCTTCTTCTTTCATTATACTTAGAATCTGCAAGTCCTCTCTTTTTATTACTGCATGCAATTACAATCTTGGCATTGTCGAGTCGAATTGGTGCATATTCATAACTTAAATCAGATGTATCCAAGAAAATTGCATGATCTTTTTTCCCCATTGCAATTGCAAACTGATCCATAATTCCACAATTTACACCATTGAATTGGTTTTCTGCCATTTGGCTGATTAAGGAAATTTGAATCATATCCACATCAAATCCAAATGTTTCTTTCAAAATGACTCCAGTTGCCACTTCAATGGATGCGGAAGAGGAAAGTCCTGAACCGTTTGGAATATTTCCAAAGAACAATAAATCCAGTCCAGATGTAATATGGTATCCTTTTTGTTCAAATGCCCACATTACTCCCTTTGGATAGTTACACCAATTATCTTCTTTTTTATAAACAAAATCCTTAGCAGGTACTGTACGTACTCCAAACTTTTCAAAATTCATAGAGTACATTCTCATAACTCCATCGTTATTTTTTCTCGCTATTGCATAAGTACCAATTGTTAAAGCGCATGGGAAAACATGACCACCATTATAGTCTGTATGTTCTCCAATCAGATTCACACGACCTGGAGAGAAATAAAATTCTGCCCCTTCTGTAGTTCCATAGATTTTTGCAAATTGCTTCATTAATTGTTCTCTCATCACTATTAGCTCCTTTTCTTTATTGTCAAACCGGATTGTTGGAATCCGTTTCGCTGCTAAATTGCTTATTTTTTAGTTTTCATAACTAATTTTCATTAAAATATTTTGATGATAATCCCCAAAACATTCTCCAAATAGATTAATTCCTCCGACGTGAACTGCATCTTCTGCAATTCCAACTCGAACAGTAATATATGGTTCTGAAAATAAATGATAGTCTTTAATTGTTTGATTGCTTACCTTCTCTTTATCTAAATAGCTTCCATCTTCTGTTAATTTCCATGTTTTTAATTGTCCATATTGTGTGTTTTTATCTGGCCACCAATCTGGATTCCATTTTCCTCTTCTTCCACCAAAATCGGATGGGCATGTCCACGTAGCAACTTCGATTCCATTAATCCAAACAGTAATATCGGATGGACAATCCATATTATATTCATGATCTTCTGAACAAAGTTCCATAGAAAGCTCTAGTTCCTTTTCCTTTACATTGGCCAGAAAATGATTTGGAAAGCGATATTCCAAATATCCTTTTCCAAACCAAATCAATTGTGCATCTACTCGATTTGGTTCAAAAAAACAGCGTGGCTCATCTTCTTCTCCAATTCTAGTTTTTTCACTTACAATTCCACAGGTTGGCTCCACTTTATAATCTACAAAATGTCCAATCGGCATAGAAATCACTTCCGTTTTCCATTCATAAGTCATGTTGGTTTGCATATTTACAACCAACTGTTCCGTTGCCACACTGCAAATTTTCATGGAACCTCTTACCGCTGGCTGTAAATGGGTATGGATTAAACCAGCTTCTTCTAAAGCCTTGACATGGGCAGCAGCAGAGGATGCCGGAATAGAAAGATGTTCTGCAATCTCATTAATATTAAGCGTCTTTTCTTTGAGAAGTTTTAATATTTCAATTCTGACTTCGGAGGAAAGAGCTCTCCCAATTGACGATAATAATTTTCCATCATCTAAGTTCACTTCAATTGATCGCTCCATATAATCTGTTCCTTTCTTTTTTATTCTATGATTTTTGTTTTAATCTTTTTTTCTTGTTATAATCAATTTATCATATTCCGACATTCTTGTAAAGTTCTTTTTTATTAATTATTAGACAAATTTATCGAGATAGATTTGTATAAAATTTTATGCACAAAAAGTAACCTAAATCACCGCTACTTTTTGTGCATAATAAAGTTATCTTTTTATTTTTTCCATGTTTTAAATGCATTTGGCAATGCATAATTGGTATTTAACTCTTCTTGTGTAACAAAAAAAAGTTCCCCTTCTTGTTCCCTTAATAACTTATTTTGTTCCAAAATTTTTGGAATAATAACTCGATAGGCTTGCATATGCCATTCGATATGGGAAAAAATATGCTTTCCATCCTTTAATCTCTCCACCGTTAATGGAAGTTTTAATTTTTCTTCCCATATTCGTTTTACTTCTTGTTCTGAATAAAATCCTTCTATATTAGGGAGTTCGTATAAGCCTGCCAATAATCCAGTCGAAGGACGTTTCTTAATCGCAGTTAAATCTCCATCTTGAATCAAAAAGACCGTTCTCTCTTCTATTTTCCGAACTATTTTTTTCTTTTTGACTGGAATTCTTTCAACTTTCTTTTGTATTCTTGCAAGACAAATCGACTTCCATGGACATTCCATACAGCATGGCGCTCCATTCGGAATACAGACCAATGCTCCCAATTCCATCAACGCCGCAGTAAATGTTCTTGGATTGGGATGAACCCGTTTCATCAATTCCAGTAATGCTGCTTCCATTTTTCTTTTTACGGATTGTTTTGTAATATCTTCTTCCCATGCCAATAAACGGGAAATTACACGCAATACATTTCCATCCACGGCAGGCACTTCCTGTTCATAGGCAATTGAAGCAATCGCTCCTGCCGTATAACTTCCAATTCCAGGAAGTTTTAACAACGCTTCATACGTTCTCGGCAATTCCCCATGATACTGTTCTACACAAACAATGGCTGCTTTTTTTAAGTTTCTGGCACGAGAATAATATCCAAGCCCTTCCCAAAGTTTCATTAACTTTTCATCTTCCACATTGGCCAATGCTGCTATATTGGGAAGCGCTGCAATAAATCGGTCGAAATAAGCTCTGACTGCTTCTACTCGTGTCTGCTGCAACATAATTTCAGAAACCCAAACCCAATATGGCTCTGGATTGGATCTCCATGGCATCGTTCTGGCAGATACTTCAAACCATTCCAGCAATGGCTGCACGGATTGATCCAAGCGCTCTGTTTCGGATAACTGTTTCACTTCTATATTATTCTGATCCAGAAGATAGTCCAAAAAATTTAACTGCTCCATTCTAATGTCTCTCCTTCTCATCGAATTACTGCAATTTTGGTAAATAGCTGCCCAAAGTATAGCATTGTTTTCTACTCCATGCAATCCTTAATTATTAGGAGGCGGTTTTATCAAAATATTCTTTTCCATCTCATAATAATGAAAAAAGAGGTTATTGAAATAAATCAGTTTCAATAACCCCTTCTCTAAATTATTCTAATACATGATCAACATTTTCAATGTGGATGGCTTCTCCATCAGCTCCTTCTACTGTAACATTCTCCAATACGAACTTATGAATATTATTTGCATAAATACCCATTTTACAAATCTCATCTGGAATTCCATCCATCATTGCAGGTTTTCCGCTTTTTGCTTCTTGTGCATAGTTTACATATACATTTTTCATCTCTACTTGTTCAATCTTCTGTTCTGGAAGTCCATAGAAAAATGCCGCTGCCACATGACAATTCTCTGCATGAATATTATGGAATGCAAGTGATTTTACAGACGGCGTTCGGTCGTCAACTGGAAGTGGATCTTTGCATTGTACATAATCCGTATGACCATCTTTATCACAGAAATAGAAACTATTAATTACAAATGGAGTCATAACATGATCCATTTTAATATGTTCAAATAAAATACCATCAATCACTGCATCTTTTCCTCTTCCTCTGCGAGTCTTAATTCGCAGCCCTCGATCGGTATGTAAAAATACGCAGTCCAATGCACGCAGATTTTTTACGCCACCTGCCATTTCACTTCCAAGTGTAATGGAACCATGACCGTCTCTCATACAGCATTGACGAATTGTAATATTGGAAGATGGAGTTTTATACTTGGCTCCTACTTCAATCTTTCCTGATTTTACTGCAATACAGTCATCTCCTACCGAAAAATATACTCCTGCAATTTCTACATCATCACAGCTTTCTGGGTCCAATCCATCGGTATTTGGAGAATCTTTCGGTCCTAAAATATTCAATCCAATAAATCTTAAATGATTGGAAAAGAATGGATGAATATTCCAGCTAGGACTGTTTTTCACAGTAATCCCAGCAAGCACAATATTTTCACAGTGATTTAAAAATACCATTCTTGGTCTTGCTGCAATACGAATTACTTTTGGTCTATCCCACCAATTCTCTCTGCTTGCATTTCCATTGATTGTTCCTGGGCCATATATTACAGCATTTTTTACATTGATTCCTGTAATAATTCCCGCAAACATCGGCATTGCTTCCCCTTCCCAAGTTCCGAGTAAAACTTCGCCCTTTCCATCCGTACTTGTATATGCACCCTGTAAAACTGGAAATTTTTCACGTTCTGTCCATGCAGACAATACGGCTCCTTCTTCTAATTCTAAATTTAAACCATCTTTCAAAAACAGGTGGAAGATTCTTTTTCAGAATTCCAAGGCTTTATAAATGGTCGTTTGTAAACTTATTTTAATCCATTAATCCATTGTCCAGCCATGTCAGGCCAACACTGGCAGCGTGGCTGGATATCTTTTTCACAATTCATTCTGGCGGTTTCTTTGTCTCCAAGAGAAATTCCATGCGGACCATACGGGAAAATATGCATTTCTAGAGAAATATTATGTTGTCTTAATTTCATTGCCAATAGCAAGCTATTTTCGACTGGAACCGTATTATCTTCATACGTATGCCATAAAAACACTGGTGGGGTATTCTCCGTCACTTGTTCCTCCAAAGAGAGTTTTTCCATCAATGCTGGTTCCATTGTTTGTCCAGTTAACATCTCAAAAGAACCTTTATGAGCAAATTCTCCACTTGTAATAACTGGATATGCCAAGATCATTCCATTTGGCTGGATCATCTGAGCCGTTGTTTCTAATTCTTCTCGAATCCAATCCTCTTTCCAAAACATTCCAAGACATCCTGCCAAATGTCCTCCAGCAGAAAAGCCGCATAAAATGATTTTGTTTTGATCCACCTTCCATTCTTTTGCATGTTCTCGAATTTCCTTCACCGATGCAGCCAATTCCAGCAATGCCTGCGGAAATACTACTTCCGGCCCTACATGATAGTCCAATACACAGGCGTGAAATCCCATTCCCATAAACTTTAACGCCACAGGTTCCGCCTCTCGTTCTGAAACATGGTTGTATCCGCCTCCAGGACAAATGACAACCATTGGACGTTTTAAGTTCGGATCTGCTGATTCTAAATTTTCTAAAAGATAAATCCCCAGTTTTGCTTCCATTCCATTTACTGAAATGATTCTTTTTTCTACCTTCATAATTACCTCCTAAATTTTATATTTTTATCATACCGTTTTTTCTTTCATTTTTCAACCATTAGAATTTTACATTATAATGGTTATTTTTCTATCATAGACAAACTTGTCCTATGATACACTATAATAAAGGAATGTACTACGGAAAGGATGTTTTATGAAATTATCCCCTGATATTAAATTTCACAAGAGCAAATGGATGGAAAATGGCTTAATTTGGATGGCAGCATTTTTTTTAATCCTTGGAGCAGTTTTATACATACCATCTGTTGTTTTTGTCAGCAGTACTGTGGGAGAACGGGAACTTCCAATTTACAGCGTAGACACACAAAAAAAACAAGTTGCGCTAAGTTTTGATGCCGCTTGGGGAAACGAAGACACTCAAGAGTTACTATCCATTCTAGCTAAGCACAACGTTCATGTTACTTTTTTTATGACTGGAGGATGGGTGGAATCCTATCCTGAAGATGTAAAAGCGATTCTGGCAGCTGGACACGATCTTGGAAATCATAGTGAAAATCATAAAGAAATGAGTAAGCTTTCCAAAAGTGAAATAAAAAAAGAGCTTATGTCCGTTCATGATAAAGTAAAAGAATTGACTGGATATGATATGTTCCTTTTCCGTCCTCCATATGGAGATTATAATAATCAACTTATTACAACCGCCAAAGATTGTGGTTATTATACCATTCAGTGGTCCGTGGACAGCCTGGATTGGAAGGACTACGGGACAGAAAGTATTATAAAAACCGTCACACAACATAAAGCATTGAACAATGGTGCAATTATTTTAATGCACAACGGCGCCAAATATACAAAAGATGCACTAGAAACGGTTATCACAACCTTACAGCAAGATGGTTACGAAATCGTTCCAATTTCCCAACTCATTTATAAAGATAACTACCATATGGATCATACTGGAAAACAGATCTTAAATCAATAAAAACACCCTAGTCTATTGATTCTTCTGCCAGTGTAATAGCAAAAAACGCTGGTAGAAGAATTATTATCGCCCTATTATTTTCTCTATAATTGAATAATTCTATAAAATTTTCACAAAAAATACGAGAATTTTAAATTTATTTTACTATTTTTCCGATTCATGTTGAATTCTTTATATATATATGATATAATTAATCTAATATAGCCTGGATATTTTTATAAAATTTGTACAGTCATCCGACTTGATTTTTTCATTTCCGATATGCAAAACGCAATTTCCAAGACTACTGTTACTCAAGACGATTCTAAATAAGTTCCACTGAATCCAATCCCCATTGAACAATCAACAATCCATTTACTTTTATTCACTATTGTTTCAACCATTATAAAAAGCTGAGACAATAGCTTCTATAGATTGCGAGTGATGCAAATGATTATTTATTCTACCAAAATTCATGTGAAAGATTCTTTCAATACAATTACTTTCATTGAACTAGCAATTCAATGGAATCAGAGCAGTTGCTACGACGCCATTCCAAACCTTTCATGGGATGGCAGTAATTCCTATACTGCTGAATACAACCACCGAAAATTTTGTATACAAATATTAGAAGAAGACCATATTGTAGCAATCCATTTTGAACGAGAAGAGCAAAATGATGTTCTCTGGAGTCACGACTTCATTCTTCATGATAAAGAGGAGCCATATCCAACTATTTCGATACAGATTTTACGGGAAACACGCAGCAACCTGCCATTTGTACCTGACGGAAAACCACCTCGTTTCGTCCGTATGTTATTGGACGCTGGATATGGTGCTATGGATTATGATCTTCCTATTTCAAATCAGGCTATCCCAATCACATTTTCTAATTATTTCATTGTAAGAGACTTAATTTTTCAAAGGCGCCATTATTATCTTCCAGTTGTTTACGTAACACTGCATTGGGGAAATTATATTATTTCTCCCGATGAACTTGCAAAACGACTACAGGGAATTGCACATGTTTTATACGAGACAACCTATGCGATTTCTAAGAAATTACAAAAAGATACTGCTGGTAAAAATCCACATACTGGTTTGATTGGACTATATTGTGCCACATCCTCTCAGATTTATCATCCTAAAGATTATGCATCTTCTCAAATCTTTTGCAGGCATCTTTACCATACTATTCAACAACATTATCTTATGAATTTTCGTCTCCTATATAACGAAACCTGGTCAGGCCTTCAAAATATTATTTTACAACGGCGTACGGAACGACTGATACGGGAAAAGCAAGATACAGAAATGGAAATGGAACAATACATCAACGATTTTGATGAAGAGATACAAGGCTACAAAAATGCATTAGAAAATATGTACCGAAAAGTACAGGCGTTAACGATTGAAAACAATCAACTCCGTAACAATCAATCCCAACTAATTCAAGGAACTCCCATTCTTATTAAAGGAAACGAGGAAGATCTTTATCCAGGTGAAATTCAGGATTTTGTCTGTGACATACTAAAAAATGAACTCCTGCGTGCCATCGACCATACAAGAAGAAAAGATGTCCTTACTTCTCTTGTCAATGCCAATCACACTTCCTATCCTCGACAAAAAAAACGAGAAGAAGTAAAAAATACATTAAAAGCCTATACTGGCATGACAAGTACCATCCGCAAACGACTGGAAGATATCGGATTTAGCATCGACAGTACAAGCCCGCATCATAAAATCACATTCGAAGGAGATCAGCGATATACCTTCGCATTAAGCAAATCCCCAGGTGACACTCGAGGAAATAAAAATGCCGCAAATAAAATTATTACATTATTCCTATAACTTATTTTTACCTATCACAAAATTAGCCTTCCAGCTCAACTGGGAGGCTAACATTTCCTAAAAGCATATATATACTAAAAATGATATACAAATTGCTTATAAATCATTTCATAAAAAATAGACTATTCCTTTGATATAGTTGCTTCATTGAAATCAGTAAATTCATTATCATAAAACAATAATAGATCCATTATTTGCTTTCTCCAGTTACGGTAGTCGTTAATGTTGCACTTCCTATGCTATGATAGGTTTCTGGTTCATAAGCCATGAGCTTCAATCCAATGGTATCGCCAATCTTAGGTTTCTCTATAAAGGTAATCGTCTGAACAAATTCTCCTGGTTTGATAAGTCCAGTTTCACCCAGAATGCTCCCTTTGCTATCCAGTACCCGAAGTTTCAGCCAAACGGAGTTGTTTTCTGGATTAGTAAACCATACATCCGCAGTGTTCTCGTCTAATATAATCACACCGCATACAGATGCTTTATAAACTTGTGTATCCACTTCTCCCCATCCTAAACCTTCTGGGACATCAGGTATTCCATAAACTGCATTTACCTCAAACGGCGGTGGAGTAAAAGATAACTGTTGTGTCGTTTTTGAAGATTTCACCAAAGCAAATATCATTATAGCCAAAGAAATTATACAAATCAATACCGCTGAAATTAATGGGATATTCTTTTGTTGTTTTACCATGGAAATTCCTCCTCGATTCTCTCATGTACAGCCACCACATAATGGATGGACACACATCAAAGGTCAAGGCAGGGCCCTTGCCCTGCCTTGGCAACGTTTTCTAAAAAAGCTTAGTTGATAGTAATGGTAATAGTACCAATTGTCGCTCCCTCTGTCCCCTCAGGCAGGGATCCAGTAGGAGTCACAGTGATGGAACCGACAACAGCAGTACCAGCTGCTCCGTCTACGCCATTATCAGCGCTGGCAACCTGCAGGGCAGCAGAACTAAAATTCATGCCAGCAGACTCATAACCAGTTTTAGCAATATAAGAAGGCGTTGCAGTAATAGCAGTATTGGAATGGTTAGTCACAGTAATAGTTCCATTACCAGAAGCCCATCCAGCAGCAGTAGCATCATCATATTCGTGAGTCTTAGGATTCCAGTTACCTTCAAAAGCGCCGTTATAAGTGAACTCCAGATCAGACCAAGAGATATCTACGCTGTAAACAATAACAGTAGCTTCACTACTGTAGGTACCAGTGACATCAGCGGAGTCAGTGCCACCATTCGCAACACTTTCAGCTGCAAAAGTAGTAATGGACAAACTCATAATCATTACCATAGCCAATATCAGAGACAAAATCCTTTTCATAGCATTCTTTTCCTTTCTAATTTTTAGATCATTAAACTATCCTAACGGTGATGGTACCGATCTTAGTATAATCGGTCACAGTGTTGGCCAGAGAACCCGCCAGAGTCAAGGTAGTAGTAACCTTATCAGCATCTGCGTAAGCGCCCTCGACGCCAGCTTCCAAGATCTCAGAAGTAAGGTCAAAACTTCCAGTAACAGTACTGTAATCAGCTAGAGCTGAGAATGCAAAAGAAGTAGTAACAGCAGCATTGGAATGGTTGGTGACAGTCACCGTATTGCCGTTGGCAATCCAACCAGTAGAAGTATTGTCGGAATAAGTGTGATTTGCAGGATTCCAGTTCATTGCGCCGCTTTCAGTGTAAGTAAACTGCATGGCACCCCAGGTAATATCAACACTGTACACCGTAGGAACAGCTGTGTTGTCCTGATACTTTCCTTCGACGTCAATATTCTGATCACCGATACCGACAGTGGCTGCAAATGCACTAATGTTCAGAGACATGACAAGGCTCAGAGCCAAAATGAGGGCTAAAATTTTCTTCATGTTTACTTCCTCCTATAAATTATTTAAATTGTTATCTTTATGCCTTTCGGCAATTAGATCAATTGTTTACTGTTATAGTAATAGGAATTTCAGTATTGACGATTGCTTTCTCTCCAGTTTCAGGATGATAGTACAATACAATGAATTCACCTTCGTAAGTACCCGCAGACAGTTTCTCTGTCATACCATCAATCATTTCAAGATTCGTGACCTGTTTTCCAGGCTTCAATGTACCAGACTGAACGATGACCTCCCCCTGAATAACAATTTGCAGCACTATATCCTGATTGGATTTTCCAGGGTTTGCAAAAAGTAAACTTGCAGTTTCCTCACTCAAATCAATACTCACATCCCGAGAATAGGTGAGGCTAACACTCCCACCACCCTCTGGATTATCCATCTTTTCACCAGAATCACCAGGGATTGTCTCCGCATTAACTTCTTCCTCCTGCGGAGCATAATCTGGTGCCAGTACTGGTCCAGTATCTCGGAAAAACACTGCCCAAATAGTAACACAGATTGCTGCAGCTGTAATCACCAGCAAAATAGGAATGAGCAAATTTTGTTTTGACTTCTTAATAGAATAATGTCCCATCTCATTCACCTCCAATCCTTACGGTTACAGTTCCGATTTTTGTATTACTCAGTTGATCTGTCGGTTTCCCTGACAAAATAAGATACGCTGTTTGTGATTGAGCAGTAGCCACATCAACAGCATCCGTGATAGCAGATGTTCCATCTGTGAAACTACCGCAGATTTCCTCACGATCTGATCTGAAGAAGAACATTGCAGTAGCATCAACAGTCCCATTATTGGTGATTGTTACATATCCGCTTCCATTATCACTCCAGCCTGCATCCCCATAGCTATGGGTATCTGCATTCCAATTTCCTTCGGTATAGGTGTAATTCATTCCACCCCACTTCATATCAACACTGACCACATCTGGCATTTCTCCAGCAGGTGCGTAGGAAATTATAATCTCATCTTTTATGGTCACTTGAGACTCTGTAGTCTGAATCTTCGCCGTGAGAGGCAGGGTAATACTACCTGCTTCTGACAGTTCTGGATTTACCTGGAATATCATCTTAAAAACATTCTGATACGGCTGTGTCAATGTTCCGTCCATTCTAGCATAAATCAAACGGAGAAGTTGATTCGCCTGTTGATACACGGCTTTATTACGAATAGCTGTAGGATCTTCAATCAAAGATACATAACTACCATCCTCTACAAATAAAATTGATTCGTCCACTCCTGCTACATCAATTTGAATACCTCGGATCGGCGTTGCATTTTCATCATAGCCATCCAGTCCTACCGTAACGGTAACCTGTTCACCAATTTCAATCAAAGCATTGGAAATGCTAATTGAAATACCTACATTTTCTGCTGCCAGAACAGTAATATTTCGATTTGGCAGTAGCAACAAAACAGCCAGTACGATTACAATTATTTTATTGTGTTTCATCATAATCACCTCCTACTGACTAAATGAACCAGTCTCAATGTAATCCAGTACTGCAAGTGCATCAGACAAATCCACCTCATCATCGTCTGTAATACAGCCCGCCAAATAGAATACACCCGTTAATTCTGTACCTTCCAAATAATCCAACAATTCATAGAAGTCAAAGAGATCCACTTCTCCATCGCCATTCACATCACCACGCTGAATAACATACAATGATATATCTTGCCCAATCGTATCTGGCAAGTAATACTGGTATGTGTTTTCTGTTTCAGAAACAACCATCCCCTTGAGACGATTAAAAGTTAATCCTCCATCTGTACTGTATGCTACAATACATTCAACATCAGAAGTTACAGTAAACATATCCCCTGCTGCAATGTCCACAATCTGCTGATTATCCAGATCCATACCATCAACTGTAACCTTCATCCCTGTACCATACTGCTGAAGTTGCATATCAAATGACTCTTTAATGATAGGAAGATATTCGATTTCCTTGGCATAACAATGCTGACAAACACGATATTGCATTCCCATACTTTCTTCTGTTGCCTCCCTCTCAACAATCCAATCACCAAAGCTATGTTCACTACAGACAGAAAGATTTTCAACCGCAATTACATCCCCACAAATATCGCAGCACTTTACACGGTATCCATCGTAATCTTCCGAAGGAGCAAGTTCTACAATCCATGTATCACTATGACAAGTATGAGACTCAACCACGTCAATTACTATTGTTTTAAGAGTTCCCTTATCATCTTGAATATAGAGAATTCCATCTTCTGTAGAAAGTGCGGTTACTTCTAATATAGCATTTCCAGTAAATGTAAGTTTACCATCCACATATTCAGCTGTTTCATTATCTGTTTCTAACAGAAAATTTCCACTCGTTGACCTAGAGGAAGATACTGCAATACCAGCATTAACCTCAGAAGCACGTTCAATCCATGCTTCAAATTTTGTACCAGAACTTTCATGCACACTGTATGCGGCAATTTGAGATTCCACTTGCTTAACATAAGAAACTGCATTATCGTACCCAGTAAGATCGTCTGGTGCACCAAAAATCTGAACCCACCATGGAGAACTGATCTTTCCCATAGATGTAATGACAAGATTATATAAGTATTTACCCCAATTATCAACTCCCATATAAGGTGATTCTACTGGAATAAACACAACAGAGTAAGGAATCGTTGTTGTGGAATCTCCAATTGTACTTACCATTACTGAATCCACAACATAACGAATCGGAAGGTTTGATACCATAGTTCTAAAAGAGTCAAATGCATTAAACGGTTTTTCTTCACTGCTATCTTCCCTAAGAGAACATTCAATTTTATTAGCGAGTTCAAGGATATTCTCTACTGTTTCTGCAACTATGAAAGCTTTACATCCTGCTACATCCACACAAGATTTAAGAATTTTATAGAACTCACTCGACTGGATATTATTTGCCAATTCAATTGCTTTCGAATCGCCCTTTTCAAACTTGCTATAAAGTTTATTAATTGCACTCAACAAGGTTTTTACTGCTATAGCTTTCTCTCCACTTATATTATCTCCTGTTTCGACAATTCTGTCCAAGCTACTACCTACACTACTACAGAAGTCTGTCAAGCCTTTCAGCAAGTCGTATGCTGTTTTTATTGCTTTATAAGACTCGTACAATTCTTCCCCCTCGTTTACAGCTTCTATCAGATTCTTAATAATCGACGACTCAAATAGTATTTCAAAGCTCACCTGAAGTACAATTTTATCTCCAGGATAGAGTGCATCTATCCCCTTTGAACCTAACGTTCCACCCGATCCGTACTCTTCATATACGGTTTCTCGACCATCGCTATAGTACGTGATTTTACCTTGTTCCCAACCAGTAATGGTATGTGTCACGCCATAAAGAACCTTATCAGAAACATTTTCAATTTCAAACTTCACGACATAATCCACGCTATTGTAAGCTGCCTCTGGAATATGAATAGTCATTTTCATGGCACTGCCAGCATAGACTTTGATAGAGGAATCGGCTTCATACTCATAATAAAAATCTTCGTTAAATGGCATCATCGTTCCCGACAGGGTAGCAGCAATATTATAACTGCCTTCTTCATCACCACGTACATACCAGTGCAGAGAATGACTTCCCTTCCCTGGAATATGATCTACTGTTTGCACAGCGCTTTGTTCGCCCCCGATCATCGTAGCTAAGGACAGCCCCTCTGGTAAAATCAGCTCAGCAACACAGTTTTCTATGGTATCAGTAAAGGAATTGTTCAGAATTAGCATCTCAACATCAAATATTTCTTTAAGCCAGCTTACTTCACCATAAATAATCAAATAAAATTGTTCAGAAACAGGGTAAATTGTTACTAGCGTTCCGTCAGATAGCGTTCCTTCAAAACCACCACCAGAGCTGCCACTATATTCTTTATCACTACTGCTACTAGGATTCTTGCCAGAACCAACAATGATGTATTCCTTTCCTTCCTCAAAGTTGTGGACTCGACGATAAATCGTTTTTGTATCCGTAGCACCTGTCCCAAAAACAGCGTCCGTTGCCGTCGTTTTTTCAAACAGCATCACTTTTTCAGCATAGGATCTTCTAGGAGTAACATGATACTCACCACCATTATATCGTAAATAGAAAGTATCCTCTCCAATTGTAGTTGTTAAATACTCGCCATCCAGTTTCCATTCCGTTTCATTTGCAAGAGGCATATACTTTAAAGCACCGTTATCTACCTGTGCAAAGTAATGGTTATTCACGATTTTTAGCCCATCAGTCTTTGCTATAGAAGATAACCACACTGCATTTTTATACGAGGAACTGTCTACGATATAATCACCATAAACATCATCTCCATAAATGGTAACCGTTTCATGAGCCGACTGATCCGCATTATGAGAAAGTGCCTCTCGGTTATTACTACTACAACTCTTGAATTGAACTAAAAGATATTGCTTGCCCTCCTCAAATGTATCGGCAGGAACATATACATAATCTGTTTGAGTTGGGTATCCTTCTGCCGAAATACGTTCAAACAGGCTTATGGATATAGAATCATCCCTGCTAGAAACTGTGCAAAACTCTCCATCACAAAAGGTCAGATAATGCGTTCTATCACCAACCGACATACTCAACCTTCTCGACTGGGAATTATACGTCCAGCCTTCATCTGGGAACGCACGATCTGTTGTCATTGTCAGTGTTGAGGGAATACCATACCCCTCAAAATAATACCCATTATTAATAAAATCAATCGTATCCCCTAGCGTCGGTGACCAAATCGCATTTGCTAATGTTGATCGATCCGAGATATATGTGCCATATTTCTCAGAATAAATAACTGTGACAGGTTCGGCTTCCACTACATCTCCATCATGAGACAATGCATGTACTGTTTGACTTGTATTATTGGAAACAGTAGCAATAATATTCCCTTCACCATCGCCATAAGATACAAAGCTCATAAGATCCATTGTTTCATGAAAACGAATTTCTACCTTATATTCATAGTAATGTTTATTGTCTGAATTTTCAACATCAATACCCGCTTCCACCATTTCCTCATATGTCATTTCTTTTGTAGTGATGTTAGCATCTACAAGCGGTTTATCACTTATTCCGATTGCAGGAATTTCTTGTTCTCCAGCTACAACCGTAATGTTCACATTTCGAACCAGATACCCATTAGCATAAACAGAAATAGGCCATTGTCCGACGGGCAGAATTTGACTGACCTTTCCCTGTTCATCTGTAATAAGTGTTGTCTCACCATCCTTATCTGTAGAGATAAAGATGCTGGCACCAGAAACAGGTTTAAGCGAAAATGCATCCAAGACCGTAAAGTTGGCCAATCCATACTGGGAATTGTTTTCAACATTCACAACGATCTTTGCAATTTCTTCTGTTTCCTCTTTAGAGCAGACAGAACAAGTCCGAGTGCGTATTCCGCATTCAAGAATTGTTGCATCCTTTGTCACAACCCATTCTCCGAAGTTATGCCCTAGTGCATCCACATAATTGTCTGCGTAGGTGTCATTGCAAACAGAACAAGTATGAATTGTACAACCTTGACCAGTACAAGTAGGAGAAATCACAACTTCCTCGTAAGTATGGCCAAGAGCAGTAATCACCTGAGTGTCCTCAGCTTCGCAAACTTTACATATCCGCTTTCGACTGCCATCCGTAGTACAAGTTGCTTCAATAACCGTTTCCCACTTGCCATAGTCATGACCAGTAGCTGGAACAGTTTTATCCTGGTAACTATCACCACAACGAGTACATTTATGAAGTGTGTAACCATCTTTCTCACAGGTGGGTTTTACCACCGTATCGGAATAGTTATGACCCAAAGCTTCCAAAATATCAATATAATAGTAGCCACAAATTGAACAAGTCAGAATTTGAGAACCACCACGTGTGCAAGTCGGAGCTGTTTCCACAGTCGTGGTATATTCATGTTCATGTTCATCCAGAAGATAAATTCTATAACCTTCCGCTTCGCTGACCATATGTGCCTGTGTACCAGAATAGCAATAAATTGTGAGTTTGGTACAGCCATCGAATACATTTTCTCCAAAAGAGGTCACACTGGACGGGATTTCGACTGTCTTTAAATTATCGCAATTTGAGAATGAATTCCTTGAAATCGTCTCCAATCCTTCATTCAGAACCAAGCTGAGTACCCCATCGCATCCATAGAAAGCATAACTACCAATGGATTTCAATTGCTTATTCATCGTGATGGTACGCAAACCAATACAATTGTAATAGGCATAACTACCAATCGATACAACCGTAGTAGGAAGAACAACTTCGCCAAGACTGGTACAATTCTGAAATGCATAATCAGGAATAGTGGTAATCCCTTCTGCTAGATTAATAGTCTTCAAGCCAGAACACCCATCAAAAGCATAGACACCTATACTGGTCACACCTTCTGACAGAACCACTTCTTTCAAAGTAGTTAGATACCGAAATGCATGTTTT
>OEQY01000044.1_pt1 | contig 48922 bp, 46 predicted proteins | sample 1539871 | NCBI WGS metagenome assembly OEQY01 (sample SAMEA3891877, study PRJEB23780) | metagenome | biome: terrestrial biome; feature: animal house; material: Caecal content | place: Italy | collected 2015-05-05 | reverse complement strand
TTGCCAGATCGTTCCGCAACAAGTTCAAAACAGAGTGGTCGTGGTATTGCTTTTTCAAAAGAAGCATAACATCGTCTGCAAATTTTAATAGGTTTTGAGGAGTCTCAAACGCTTCCAACACTGATTCAAGAATTAATGTTTCAAGTGTTTCTTTTCGAATAGGTCTTAATTGACACTGTTTACTGACTCTTTTGCCGGAACATTTGTAGTATCGCATTATACTTCCGTTTTTAGAAGTGCCTGCATCTGAATTAACGGGTTTACCGCAATAGCCGCACTTCACTTTGTTTTTAAGCAAATAAACGATATTCGGTTTATGCTTGCCGTATTTGTTGCTGTCAATTTTGCTTTTTACTGTGTCGAATATATCTTGAGGTACAATACGTGGGTACATATTAGTGAATACTTCTTCCCCGTGCCTGTATATTCCACTGTATTTTTCATTGGCGAGCAGGTGATACACGGTATTCCTTGCAAAGGGTTTTCCGCGGTACAAAATACCTTTTTCGTGCAATTCCTCAATGATTGTTTTTACAAGTTTACCCGACGCGCATTCGTTGAACATCCATCTGACGACTTCCGCTTCATCTTCGTGGATAATGATTTTCTTGTTTTCCACACGATAACCGAATATGATAAAACCACCTGTAAAGGTACCTTTCTGTCTGCTTTCGTTCATTCCGCGCTTGACTTTTTGAGATAATTCTGCACTGTAATATTCCGCCATGCCTTCCAGGAGGCTTTCAAGAATAATTCCTTCGGGTGTGTCCGGTATATTCTCCATGCAGGATATGAGTTTCACGCCATTGTCTTTCAAGGTTTTTTTGTGCATCGCCATTTCATACTTGTTACGGCTGAATCGATCCAATTTGTAAACCAGAACGTAGTCCCAAGAATGATTATTACTGTCTCGCAGCATTCTTTGAAATTCTGTACGGTTGTCGTTTGTACCGGTTGTGGCTCTGTCGATATAAGAATTTACGATAAGAATATCGTTCCGTTCCGCATAATCGTTACAAACTCGGACCTGACCCTCAATAGATTGTTCTGTTTGCCTATCGCTGCTGTACCTTGCATATATGACCGCTGTTTTCATTGGATACCTCCTTTTTGAAAGCATTCTAATATTCAAACTGGCAAGTTTTTTGCCACTTTGAAAAAAATCCTTTTTTTGTTTTTCTTGTCTTTCGACAACAATCGAAAATCAGAAAAAGGCGTCAGCGGTCAAGCGGAATATATTATAAAGTCTTTCAGTAAAAAAATATTGCCGTTAAGGTTCTTTCGTTTTCGGTTTTAAGCCATATTTTTTTAACTTGACAGCAAGGCTTTTTCTGATACCCAAAAAAGGAGAAAGACTTTCCAACACCAACCAAAAAAGAGAATTCTTTATCTGTTATTCTGTATCCTCGCCTTTGTATTGAATTATTTTTAATTTTATGATATACTCTATGTATCTCTTAAATAGGACACATCGGTATATGTCAAAGAATACAGATACTTCAATCAAACTTCTTGTTTTATATGATATTCTGTCTAAAATGACGGATGAAGAGCACGCGCTTTCAACGAATGAAATCATAGCGGAGTTGTCAAAGCGTGGGATTGCCGTTTCAAGGAAAGTCTTGCCTTCGGACATTGCTTTGCTGAATAAATACGGATATGAGATTTGTTCCTACATAAAAAAGGCGAGGTATTATTATGCTGTTCATCAACTCTTTGATACGGCGGAAATAACAATGCTTGTAGACGTAGTAAAAGCCTCCAAACTCACGGCATCAAGGAAAGAGTCGATCATAAACAAACTTTACTCTACGATAGGAGTAAATCAGTACCATAATTCTGAGAATATTATTTTCTTGGACAGACAAAAGAGGACCGGTAATCCAAGTATCATATATAATATCGATGCGATTGAAACGGCGATTAAGCAAGATAAAAAGGTTTCGTTTCTCTATTATCATTTGAATGAAAATAAAGAAAAGGTTTATCATTGCGATAAGAAGAGATATGTTTTTAATCCGCTCTCTATGATATGGAATAAAGACAACTATTACTTAATTTGCTATGACGATACGCATGACGGCATTTCCAGATACAGAATAGATAAAATGGAAGACGTAATAGTGGAAGATATTCCACGAACCCATAAAGAAGAATTTAAGTATTTTGATCCCGACGTATATAGAAAACAGCTTGTTTCTATGTTTGGCGGCACTCAAGAAAAAGTCACAATACGTTTTACTCCGGAGCTATTGAGTGATGTTTACGATAAATTCGGCATGGACTTGAAAATTCAGAAATCAGCGGACGGAATGTTAAGAACGGTGTTGGATATTCAAGTCAGTAAGACATTTTTCGTGTGGGTAGTCGGCACTTTGGGTAAAGCGAAGATAATTGAACCGAGCAACGTAAAAAAAGAATTTAATTCTTTTATAGAGCAGATCATGGATAACTATTAACTGCAAAGGCAGTCCCTTCGGGGACTGTTTTTTTGTGTATAAAATATTTTACTATTGTCTCTTAATCGGGACATATCGATATTGCTCTTAGAATCAGATTATGCTATACTCATATCACGAACATAATTTCGTGTTACGGAGAATGACAACAATGCGCCCAAAGAATAAAGAAACAAAAAACCGCGTGTATGAGTTTATCAACGAATATATTAAATCGAACCGAGTCAGCCCTACGGTTCGTGAGATAGCAAACGGTGTTAACTGCGCTGTTTCAACAGCCTATAAATTTATGGTAAGGCTGCAAGAGGAAGGTTTAATAGACATTGCCGGACGAAGGCATATTGTTTCATCCGTTAATAGTTGGGCGATGGGTTACGCTCCTATTCTCGGTCTTGTTGCTTGTGGAAAACCTCAATCGGCTATACAGGATATTCAAGGGTATCTTCCAATCAATATGGAATACTTCGGCGCCGGAGAATATTTTGCGTTGGCCGCAGAAGGCGAATCAATGATAAACGTAGGTATAGATCCAGGAGATTTGGTTCTTATCCGAAGGCAAAACAGTTGCGAAAATGGTCAAATTGCCGTTGTGCAGATTGAGGATTACGAAAATTGCCCTGAATGTTCTGCCACATTAAAGCGAGTTTATCGTGAGGACGAGCAGAAGCGCTTCCGCTTGCACCCTGAAAACGATTCTATGAAAGATTTTTATGCAGACAATATAGAGATTGTTGGCGTTGCCGTCAAAGTCATTAAAGATTTAAGATAGAAACAAATAATTGATATAACTGCCAAATTTTTCCATTGTTTGGCTTTATATATAGGATACATAGTCTATGCCCCGAAGACGATTGTATCAAAAGATACTTTGGTGTGGCTTTCTTAGATATTGGAGTTTCCCGACCGTATCACAAGTTTGTCAAATTTACTCACCATCTATCATGGGAAAAAAGGAGAATTAGCTTGATATGAAAGGGCTGAAATTGAAGATGAAAGCGGTTAAGGTAATATGCAATAACTGTTTTCAACAGACGATTGGTTTGAGAGATGAAACAGGTATGATTAAATACCGATGTGCTAAATGCGGTACAGTCACCATTTCGAAAGTGATGAGCAGGCGACATATTCAGTTTGATATGTACGCGCCACAAGGACAAGAGCTTATGGATGACGATTCCTACTCATAAGTAAGCGATACAATTTAATATGGTCTTGTGTAGGCTTATGGTCGGTCTGAAACAGAGACATTGTAAAGCCATAGGAAAAGCAAGATCTTCGGTTGGTTAAACCAAACATATATGAGAGGCCGCCGATAAATGATGGATTTCTAAATTAGAAGTCTGTCGTTTATCGGAGGCTTTTTTCTTTCTAAGAAAATTAAAAATATTTTTTCAAAGTGGCAAAAAGTTTGCCAGTTTGGATTTTAGAATAGCGCCAAGAAAGGCGAAAGGAGGTGAAAATCGGACATGACGTCGAACGAACGCAGAAATGCTCTGCTTGAAATTTTGTCTATGCGTAGATTCGAAACGTTGGAAAATCTTGCGTTTGAATTCGGCGTCAGTAAGCGCACGATTCGTTACGATATAGAAATATTGTCGCTTACATATCCGATTTACACCGTCCAAGGCAATGGAGGCGGTATTCATGTAGACGAAAATTACAGGCTAGGAAAATCTTATCTTAAAAAGGATCAGCAAGAGTTGTTGGAAAGACTATTGCCGAATCTTAACGGGAAAGACGCAACGACTATGAGAGAAATCATCAAAACTTTCGGATTAAAAGGAGTCTGAAAATGAAGGAAACAAATTCATATAAGATTTATGTGAATGGCTCTGTTGATTATTCTAATATTCCTAAAACTGCATTGGAGCCGCTTACAAAGAAAATTTTGGAAGCTATTTTGCAACAGCTTAAAGATGTGCAGGAGAAATAAGTTATGGAAGAAATCAGGAACAGTCATAACAAGCTGATTTGTCGTGTAGACAAAGCAGAACATATTGTAGAAATCGTCATCAAAGGTTGTAAGACCACGATACGATTTTATAACGATGGTACAGTAGAAATAAAAAACGTCGAATTGGTATAAAAACCAAAAATCACCTATATCCGCAGACCGCAAGACGGCAATGGAAAGCAAATTTCAAACGCTTTTTATGCCGTCTTTTTTGTTTGCGGAAAGAACCGGCTCTGCGGATTTTTCAAAAACAAATTCAAGGAGCAATACGATGAAAGAATACACTTATTATTTTGCAGACGGAACAAAGAGTACGATTGAAATTGAGGATAAATGGTACAACGTCCTGAAAGAAATGGACGAAGAAGAACGCAAGGGTAAATACAATTACGATCGGCACAATAAGCCGACCTCTATGTTCGATTACGAAGGCGCCGCTTTCGTAGATTCTCATGCGGATCCTTTTGAAAAATTGTTGCAGTCAGAACAGCGAGAATTGCTGAACAGTGCATTGGGGAAATTGACGGATTGTCAGCGTGAACTCTTTGAAGCGCATTTTGTTGAGCGTAAAAAAGTCACGGAAATTGCCGAAGAACAGGGCGTTTGTCATCAGGCAATCAGCCAGCGGATTGATCGGATAAAAATAAAATTACAAAAATTTTGCGCTTAGACCGTAGCAGAATGCGATTTTCGAGCCTAAATAGTGAGGGCGCGTCAAAGGAGAATAAAAATGATCAGGTACAGAGTTGAATGTAACTTCGGGAGCAGGTACTTCAAAGACAATGATAAGGCATTAAAGTATTTCAATAAATGCAAAGAAAAGCATTTAGATGTGGAGCTTTGGCTCGTCTCGTATCTTTTTTGTCCGCTTCTGGACACGTTTTCGGCTTCGCAAGAGCTGAAGGCTTACTCGGGTAAACGTTTACCCATTCATTAAGTTAATCCGTGAACGGTCGAATAGACAAGGATATTTTTCCACAGCGCAATGTGGCCACCGCTATGGAGTTATCGCTGAAACGTAAGGTTCTGACAATGACCGCTCAACGATTATATTCGATGTTATTCTGCGTTAAGGATAAAATTTGAGAAAGGAGAATTTTGCAATGGCAAAAAACGATGAAAGACGTTGGACCGTTCCTTCCAAGCGTGCGAAGAGTTACGCAGAGGAACGTAAGGCGAAGGTCCACCAGCACGGTCCGAAGGAAGGTAGGGAACTTACGGACTACGAAGCCGGTATGCGTTCGGGCTATTTGCAGTGCCAGAGCGACCATGCAGGCACCTACAAGTACAAAAAGGCGCTTTCAGAAGGTAAGTCCAAGGCAGAAGCCAAGAGGATTTCCAGACAGAAAGGTAAGAAGTAATAATCAGGAGGAAGTAAAAAATGACAAAGAACACCAATAACAAACAGATTTTCGTTGAAAGAGAGACTTTTGAGAAGGACGGCAGAACTTTCTTCTCGTATTTCATCAAAGGTAATATCCGTGGCAAAGACGTCAAGGTAGCCGTCGTTCCGCCCGACAGAGGCGGCTATACCGTACTCGACATCGTATTCGGTGATCAGATGGCGGCGCAGCTTGTTGCAAAGCCTTTTGAGATCAAGGACGATGCGACCGGGAAAATCATTGCCGGTAATACATATTCGGTTCAGACCGTGGACGAAAACGGCGAAATCTACGAATGTGCCGTCAAGCCTTACAGAAGCTCGGATAAGTCGATGCTGAACATGCTTCTGAGATAACGGCATAATCACAACGATACTGTACGGCTGCGGTTTAGTTTCATAGACCGCAGCTTATGGTATTTTAACCAAAAAAAACAGGAGGTTACTATGTATAACGATTTGAATCAACACAAAAAATCAGACGCTGTTAAGTGGGTTATCGTCTTTATCCTGATAGCTGTTCTCTTGGTAGGTATGGCTGCGTCTTTAACTTTGACGCTTTCGGATAAAGAGGAAGAAAAAGAAGAACAGGCGCAAGAACAAGCGTATGCCAATGACTTTACGGCTGAATGTATCAGTACGGCTAACGTGAAGCTTGCAATGAATTCCGTTGCTATGCTTGCCGAGGATAATTCGGTCAGTAAAACGCTGACAGCAACGGTGTATCCAACGGACGCAACGAATAAACTCGTGGACTGGAGTATCGAATGGAGTAATCCTTCTAAGCAGGAAGAGGTAACGGACTATGTTGCCGTCACTCCTACTTACGATGGAAGCAGTGAAGCAACTGTTACTTGTTACCAGCCGTTCGGTTCCGACCAGATTAAAATTACCGTTACGACAAGGCAGGGTGGCTATACGGCTACTTGCATCGTATCTTTCAGAGGGGTTGCTTCTTCTCTTTATTTAACCTCTGCGACCTCGCCGGTTTCTAATGCTGGCAGAGGCGAATATTATGACCTTCCGAGCAAAAGCAGCACGGTGTTTACCGTCAATCTCGGAAACGTTTGGAATGAAGTAGGTTCGTATGATTTGAGTGCGGAAATCGAAGCGGTCGGTTCACTTTATGTCAGCGATAATTTCGGTGACTCTTTTGGCGGTACTACCATCGAAAATGTAAGGATGGTCGACTTGGCGGAGCTGTTGGAATATCTCGGCATTTCTGCGACCGTGAACGACAACGTAGTTACTGTTACAACAAATAAGGTTTTGGATACCTTCTTCTATTCTCACTCCGAGAATGACGAATACGGCATTGGAACTTGGTACTACAACGATTACGTTTATTACGAAGAATGGATGGAAGGATTGGGAACGGCTTATTCGCAGGAGTATAAGGACGGTGGAGCATACAACGCTTCCCACATTGATTCCTGTTACTACGTTTTGAAGGTAACGGATAGCGTAAGCGGTTTGTCTACTTCCGTTAAATTCTGGGTAAGTACGGGCGTTTCCTCTGTCAAATTGGATGAAACGACTCTTTCGTTTTAAGGTGAGCCTATGAAGAAAAGCGTGCAGATAGGAAATACGGTTGCAAAGGTTATCGGATATGTTCTGCTCGTTATGGTAGTAGTGGGCATTGTCGGTGCAATTGTCTATTTCACAGGCGGATTAACTAGCGACTTCAAAACGTTTTATGTTTCCGTGGACGGCAAAGACGTTTTGACGACATCAGGCGGTTATTTGGCATCACCTGAAAAGCCTTTGAAAGTTGACGTCAAATATATCTTCAATTCGGCAGGTGGTGGCGCAAGCGGGTATTCCGTTAAAGTCGTACCTCATGTTGTGGAAAGCAAGGATTTTGACTTCACTCTGGACGATCAGGTGTACTCATTCCAAGCAGAAACCGATCTGACTGCCGGGTTTGATATTCAGCGGGAGGAATCGTCTTTTACGGTTGCTCCCAAAGGCAAAGTCACGGAAGTTTTACAGGCGGTTTATCCGAACAATACCATTGGAGACTGTGACGGCAAAAGCTACGAAGACATGTATGCTCTTATCGTAACGTCGTATAACGGTGAGCAGAGCGTAACTCTTTACTTTACATTGCCGGAGGACGTTTCCGGCGTGGAACTGGATAAAGAGCAAATCATTTTTTAAGGAGTAAAACAAATGAAACAATCAACAAAAACTATTATCAAAGTAACGGCAGGTGTTTTAGCCGCTTTGTTCGTTGTATTGGCGGTGATACTTGTTGCTTCTTATCAAAGCAACGGACAGAGAAACAGCACCGTGGATTTTGAACTGAATCACAACGAAGGAATGGTGGTCAGTTATGCAAGTCAGAATAGCATGCGGCTTACAAATCTTTCCGCTACTACGCAAAACAGCGATGGCGCAACGCTATCGGCAACGATCCTACCTGAGACCGCAATCGATAAAACGGTATTGTGGGAAATTTCCTGGAAGAATCCCGAATCGGAATGGGCAAGCGGTAAGACGATAGACGATTATGTTACCATCAGCGAAACGACTACGGCAAGTGGAGAAAGTATTACGGTCAACTGCTTGAAAGACTTCGGAGAACAGGTTGTGATCAAAGCGGTTGCAAATTCGGACGATAAGGTAAATGCGGTGTGTCTGGTCGATTACGCACAGAAGATTAAATCTCTCAATTATACGTTCAAATACGGCACTTCGTCAATGACTACTCCGACAGCCGATTATGATGGGGTTTATCGTGTGGACTATACGGGCGAGGAAAAGAATTATACCGTTGAGTGCGTACCTGTTTATACAAACTATACCATTCAGGACGAATTCACCAAGACGGTCAGCGGTCAGTTTACCGATTCCTTCGGCTATACCGCAAGTTACACTCTTACAGAAATTGCTATGCAGGCGGGACTGTTTATCGGTTCCGATGCGGAAGGCGAGATGACGGAAAACGCTCAGAGTTTTGTTGACCTTATTGTCACTGCAAGTAAAACGGGGAATTATAATGCTTTGGCTTCCATGCTGTCATCGGCAAGTACTAAGTATAATGCGTTGACTACTGAAGAAAAAGCACATTCGAGAGTGGTAAACGCAAAACAGGCAATGGATCATATCGGAGCGGGGTTGCAAGACGGTCGTGTCGATACGGAAGATCTTGAAGGAGCTCAGGATATCCTCAACGGCTATGTGGCGCCGTTGCCTTCGGGAGATTTTACTGGCGGCGTTCATATCGAATCGGTTGATGCCTTGCTGAACGCAGCCAAGAACTGCAACAACGCAAGCAAAGGCATTGTTGAATTTACGGTAACGTACAATGGGACCTATTCCGATGCGACTTTCCGTATTGAACTTGGCTATACGTCTGATTCCATTGAGGTTGCAAGGTCTATGGAAATGTCTAAACCTTCCATTATTTTTTGACGGAGGTGAGCGATATGACTCGTGAAATAAGATTCAAGCTATTGACGTGTCTTATCGCATTAGCAATTTTGTTCGGCGTCGTCTTTTCGGCGGCGCCGAATATCGCTTATGCGGAGGGTACGTTGAATTTCGATACAACCAACGTATTGGACGACTTGCGGTCCTCATCCGTTGGCGGCGAACCATTCGATCTGAATGATTATCCTTTCGACGAGAGCAAGGATATACAGATTATCAATTTCGTTGAGTATTGCTATTCGTACAAAGCGAATATGCGTGGAAACTATGGACTGTATGTGTACGTCTATAACCCTAAGGGACTGAACTTATCGACAAACAGCAAGAGTAACAAGATCCAGATGGCAGTATCGTATGATGCAGACGGAAATCCGACCGATTATATTAAGTTCGATTTGCAGTTTTTGAGTAAGTCCGAAGAGAGTAATTACAAAAATCTGTTTTATAAGTTCAAGGTGGTTGACCGAGAGATTGACGGTACGACTTTTGCGGAAAGGGTAAACAGCAACGAACGCAGATATGACGTTTCGGGGATTGAACTTACGACATACGGGCAAGTCAATGCGGTTGATTATCCTTGCGGAGGCTCTTACATATTTTCGGGCTATGTGAAAGGATACGGGCCCGATCCGTCTGCCGAAAGTACGCTTGTTTCTATCGTAAGAGAGATGGAAACCATTTCCCTTGACGTCAGAGGCACGAATTATCGCACGGAGTCCAGTTCTGCAGGAAAGGATCATCAAAACCAGCTTGAAAGCGTGTATTTCAGCGTGGATAACGACATTTTGGAACAGTACGGAAAATTACAGAAAGTCAAGGCAGAATGGTACGAGTATAAGACGGCTCCCATTGTTGTCGTTTCCGATAAAGCCGTTTATGACGCATTAAGCGATTACGTTGGCAAAAACATCGGCGAACATACGGACTCTCTGAGGTATATGCTCGGTTACGGACGAAACGTCATTTCTTCACCCGGCTCTACCGTCATTACTTATAACTGGTCCTATAACGTGGATTGCTATTCGAATATCGGACTGAGTTCGTTTGTAGTAAATTCCTACGACGTTTGCGAATTATTGTCTTATCTGTTTTATACGGGCGGTACAAGCGCAAAAGACTATGTGCTTTCAAGCGACACACTGAAAGATTGGATTTACACCTATGACAAAAGTAGTGTCAATGGATACTTACCCATCAAAGAGGGGCAGATCAGCGCCGATTTGTTTTTGGACAGTGTGGACAAGGATAGGACTATGGGTTACAACTGCGTTGAGATAGATGCTTCGGAAGAATACGATTTGCTGTCATATACGGCAAATCACGGCTTTTGGGATAAGGTGTGCGATTACGGATTTTTCGCTACGCTGTTTGGAAAGGTGCCTACCGACGAAAACGTGTTCGGCATAGAGCCGATTTATGCGGTGACCGATCAGGATGTTTCATACGACAATGAAGGGATTGCAAAGACTCTCTTAATTGACGAAGGCGATGTGAATGAGTTTAAGGAGTATTATGAGGCGGCTAAAAAGCAGGACAAGACGACTTTTCTGTTTCGGTTTGCGGTGACGGATTATTTCGCCGGAGACGTGGATATTGACGATACAAAGAGTGAAACGGGCTTGCTGATTAAAGACTCGGCTTATATGGCTCAGGAAACGGTGTTTTTGGATTTCGATATTATCCAGCTTACTTTTAACCGTGACGGGGTATATCACGTAATACCCGTTGTATCCAGTCCTGTCGACGTGGTTGGAGCAATCACGCCGCCTGTTGAGTTCGATGGATATGAGTGGTGGAAGATCCTGCTTGCAGTTTTGCTGCTTATCCTTTTGATAATCATACTGTTTCCGATTCTGCCGTGGATCATCAAAGGACTGTTCTGGATTATCTCGTTGCCGTTCAAGGCGATTGCCGCGCTGTTCAAGAGTATCGACAAGGCAAGAAAAAAGCGAAAAGAGAAAAAGGAGGAATGACAAATGAAAACGGTTAAGAGAATACTTGCCGTATGCCTCTTGATCGTTACCGTTCTGGTCGTCGGCTATCTCGTCTATACGGGTAGCCGATTGACTGACGGTCAAGCGATTATCGCTCAGGTAGGAGGTGTACTATGAACAGACGAAATGCAGTCAATATCATATTTTCGGCAATCGTGTCGGTGGGTTTTGTGCTTCTCGGCATCTTCGTCTTTTCGTCCTCTTATCTCAGAGCGTTCGAGGCAGGCGGCAGCTTGATAAATTCAATCAAGTTTTACTTCTGCGAGATATTCGGAATAGCGCACAATACCGTGCCTACGGTAAATTCTTGGTCAGAAGTTATTGAGTGGGATATCTTGCTTCCTTCGGACTTTGAGGCGTTCAAGGTTTTGGCGACAAGGTTCTTCGAGCTGCTTGCAGACAAGGGAAATTTCATCGGCTATTGGTCTGTGGTCGGAGATAAATCGGCGGTTGTGGCAAAGGTGATTGCGATTGCTCTCCCTTGCGTTCTTGTATTCGTCTTTGCTTTGAAACGGCTCTATGCAAGCGGGAACACGAAGCACAACAAAGATACGTTGCCGCTTAAAGCGTTCAAATCGGTATCCCGTGCTACATTTCAGCCCTTGAAACGGTTTGTTCTCGGCTATATCGACTTTCTCAAACAGACGAATTGGCTATGGATATGTTGGCTTGTAATGTGGGCGTTTCATCTCAATCTCGGAAGTATCGTATTGGGCTTCTTTGCCTATTACTTTTACTTTTCGGTGTCCTTCGACGTCGCGTCTATCTATACGCAGGTGTGTAAACTATTTATCGACTTGCAGGTCATCTTCAGACACTTCCCGTGGTGGAGTATCGCCATAATTGCGTGGCTTATCTTCAACCGATGGAGAAAGTCAATCGCCCTGAACAGACTGAGGCATTTTGAGGCAAGAAACTGTGGTTTTATCAATGAGGTGCCGATCGTTTCTATTTCGTGCGGTTCAATGGGTAAGAAGAAAACAACTCTTATCACGGATATGGCACTTTCGCAAGAAGTGATGTTCAGGCAAAAGGCATACGACATTCTGAAAAGCAACGATATGAAATTCCCGATGTTCCCGTGGATAGCCTTCGAGGATGAATTAAGGCTCTGTATGGAACACGGCACCGTGTACAATCTTGCGACGGTCAAGGAATGGGTAAAGCTGAAAGAAAATCGCTACCTTAGGAATGGCAGAACGGACCTGCAATTATACGGCTACGATATTTGCCGTTACGGTCAGACCTTTAACGACGGACTGAATGTCAGTACGCTGTTTGAAGTATTGGAAACATACGCTCAGGCGTACTTCATCTACGTTATCGAAAGCAGTCTTATTGTGTCGAATTATTCCATCCGCGAGGACAACGAACTTGTAAGCGAAGGCAATTTCCCGATTTGGGCATCAGACTTTTTCCCGGAAGGAATCACCGAAGGTAGACACGCTCATATCCTCGATTTCGACGTGTTGAGGCTCGGGAAAAAGGTCATAGAAAATAACCCGAAGGCAGGCAGCTTTGAATTCGGCGTTGTAGCGATTTCGGAGATTGGAAAGGAGCGCGGAAATAATCTGGAACTCAAAGAAGTCAAGAAAGGCACGGAAGAAACCAACCAAAAGAACGACCTGTTCAATGCGTGGCTCAAAATGTGCCGTCACTCGGCGACGGTAGATAATTTCCCGTTTATCAAGGTCTTTACGGACGAACAGCGGCCCGAAAGTTGGGGTGCCGACGCAAGAGACCTTTGCGACATAATTCATATCGTGCAATCTGGAGAGCAAAGACTTGCGCTTCCGTTCTACACGATAGAAGAAATGATAAGCGAATGGGCGTTCAACCGGTTTATTGCTATGTATTACGATTTCCGTTTCCGAAGGGGCGACAATACGTTGCTCGTGCATTTGCTGAAATGCGTAACTTCGTGGATATGGCGCAGGAACGCAAGGATATTCAACAAATTCGGTTATTCAACGCTGAAGATAGAAAAAGAGCGCGGAACGATGGACGGAAAGCCAGAGAATAAGAAGTATTATCTGATGAACAAGAAGATTTATAGCCGCCGTTTTTCGACGGACTGTTTCAGCGATTACTTTAACGATATGGCAAAAAAGACGGATATGGGGCTTATGGACTATATGGAATATGTAACGGAAAAGGCAAGTGTGGAGGAGCTCAAAATGCAGAACAGTTATTTTATCAATTCATTGTACAGGGATACCGACGAAACGGGTTCTGCAAGATAAATCGGTACTCCTGTAAAGGAGGTATCCATGCCATACGGCGAATGTAAAATCTATTTTGACGGCAGTCATTACATAGGAATACCGCACACGACAAGGCCGTCAAGACGGCGTCCGAAACCGCCGGAAGAAGAAATCCTTGTAACGGATAATGAAACGGAACAGACAGCTGAAACGGAAGTCAATATCACGATAGAAGAAAGCGCACCGTCAAATGACGATGCGCCTATTGTGCGTGCAGAAAATGAAGAACCGTCCGAGTCGGAGTGCGAACAGCAAACTGAACCACAGCCGAAGGTAAGGACAATGACAAGAAAAGAATTGTTTGAGGAATTGTATAAGGAAAGTAACGGAAAAACCAGAGCTGCAAGAAAGAAGTTTATTATCGGCAAAATGAAGCCGTATTTTAAGGACGAAGATAGTGCCATATGTTACGTAAATTCGCAGTTTGAGAGGAAGATCAGAAATTTGATTTGTAGGCGCGTAAGGCTTACTCGCAAGGTCAATTTACAGGAGTTTAACTATTTCGTGACATTCACCTATGACGGAGAAAAGCATACCGAGGAGAGTTTCAAGAAGAAATTACAAGCCTGTTTCAAAATGATGTGTCATCGCAAAGGCTGGAAGTACGTTGGCGTATGGGAACGCTCTCCCGAAAAGCATCGTCTTCATTTTCACGGCTTGTTCTATATTCCCGAAGGCTCGATGCCGGGAAAACTTATTGAGGTCATGGACTATTCTCCCATCAAAAAGAGGGTACAAAAGACTGTTCAGAATACTTACTTTAACGAACGGTTTGGAAGGTCTGATTTCAAGGCTGTAGAAGATCGTTCTATGCTTGGAGAAGCGATAGCGTACCTCACGAAGTATATGGAGAAAACAGGCGAAAAGATGGTCTACTCCAAAGGACTGCCTCAGTTTTTTATTTCGGACATTATGGACGAAGATATTGTCTGTCCGATAGGACTTGAAGATAAGAAACTGTTACTGTCAGATGATTTTACTTGTTGGGACGAAGGATGTTACGTCGGCAAGGTGAGCAAAGCCGTGATCGCACAGCTTCGCAAATGTAACTGAAATAATCGAGTGTAAAATACGGTATTAAAACGGAAAACTGCGTGACGGTGAAAGCGGAAGATCGCCCAAGCGGTTTAGCGGGCGACTCCGCTTCCGTCATCGCTTCCGCTTTTCCGTATTTCAGTCGAGTTGAGGGTATTTGCGTGTGCTTGTACGGCGGAGCGAAGCGACGCCGCTTGTATCAAGACAAGCACACGCCACGGTTGCAAATCGGTTTTTTATAACGTGTTAAGAGATAAAAGAAAATAAAAATTTTTTATTTATGACATACATATGTCATAATATAAGTGCTATGCTTATTTATTATCGGCGTCCTACTTAAGGTATATGGAATACGTTGTCATAAAATAAGTAAACTGATTTTTACTCGGTATAAATGCAAATTGTAATCATTAACCTTGACTTTTGTGTTAAATTTTGTTAAAATAAGTTAAATTAATTTAATTGAGGTGTTTCAATGACCTTCGCCGAGAAAGTAAAATACGTTAGAGGTGTATTGCTTATCAGTCAAAAAGAATTAGCTAAAGAATTGGGAGTATCTAACGTAACGATAAACAGATGGGAAAATGGTGTTATAAATCCTGCATTTCTAACTGAAAAAAAAATAATAACTATATGCAAAAACGTTGCTTTCAAAGCTTAAACATGATATAATCGGATTATATTGCAAATATATTCTTAACGGAGGAAACATACATGAAAAGAAGGGGGAAAGTATTTCTTTTGGCTATAAGTTTGTTTATTTGCGCAACTTTTTTTGCCGCTTGTGATATTGTCACGGAGCCGCTGGAAATTCCTGAGAATTTTGCTTACGACGGAGAGTCGTTGATGTGGAATACAGTGGAAAATGCGGAAGGATATGAAATTAAAATCGGCGACGGGGAACCTATTGTCGTTGAAGCGTTAAATTATCCGTTTGATGCGCAAGGACAAGAGTTCACGGCGTCCATCAAAGCGCTTGCCAAAAACGAAAAATACAACTCGGAAGAGTACACGATAACTTTTAAACCGCTTGGTGATGTCAAAAACATTCGCATCGATGAGGACGGTTACTTGGTTTGGGATTTGGTGGAAAACGCCACGGCGTACATTGTTAGCGTGAACAACGTGCAATACGTTGTGGACGTGAACGAATTTGTACAGTTTGCGGAAGGTACCAATGCCATTCGCGTTCGTGCAATTGTGAAGGATAATAATTCCTACTATTCCAAGTGGTCACAAGTGTCGACCTACAATATGTTGGAATCTCCCAAAAACCTGGCGTATGACGATCAAAAAGATAAAATTACCTGGGATACCGTAAGAAACGCCGGCGGTTACATTTTGAACATCAACGGTGAGGAAATCGCCTGCACTGCAAATAGCTACACCTATGTGCCGCAGCCGGGTCCGTTTGCAATATCCGTTAGAGCCGTTGCTCCCCAAAATGCCACGAACACCTATTCCTCTCCATACAGCGAGAAGATAGAGTACACCTTATTGCCGGCTATCGAAAGTTTGGAAGAAAAAGACGGTGGCGTCACTTGGTCAGTGGTGCCTGACGCTAAGTATCAGGTGGAAGTTTCGGAAGGGGACAGAGTCGTAAGTTACGAAGTTGTCCAAGAGGCCTCCTACCACAAATTCGACGCCGGAACGGAATACAAAGTGAGAGTAAGGATTTACCCGCAAAACGACAGTGAATTCAGCGTTTGGTCGGAATATTTCGAAGTTTATTTTCTTACGTCTCCTATAGTTAATGTCATTGGCACAAACGGTGCTAACAATATCAGTTTCGAGATTTCTTCGCAAGCGGGTGAAAGCGCCAAAGTGCAAGATTACACCGCATTGATAATAAAACCCAATGGCGAACAAATTGTACATGACAACGTAACGATAGGTACGTTTGACGAATATGACTTCAACGAAGGCGCAGGAGAATACACTTTTCAAGTAAAAGCTAATCCCAAAACATTGCAAGGTTATTACGAGTTTTCCAGCAAATATTCGCAGGCAATCAAAATTGTGAGAGTTGCGGATATTGACAGGGTAACTATGACCGAAAACGAGGAAATATCCTTTGCGGCAGTAAACGGAGCAGGCGGATATCGATACGTAATAGGAGAAGAAGAAGTAAACATAGGCACAAATACAACCTTTGCCTTGCAATTGAACAACTCGGACGGAGCGGAAATGAGCGTGCAGTTGTCGCTGTATGCACTTGGTCGCAACGGCAAGCATACAGACGGTAAGTATTACCTGGGTTCCACTACACCCAAAACAGTTACCGTCACCAAACTTGCTACTGTGGGCAAACCTGTTCCGCAAGATAACAGAGTGTCTTGGGTGGGAGTAAGCAATGCAAGTTGCTACCAATTACAAATTGGCGGAAAATCCTATACAACCGAAGGAAACGTTTACAATTTATCGCTTGATGCCCCCGGAAAACACGAAGTGAAAGTTAGGGCAATAGGGGACGCTTCGGCATTTATCATGAGTGGTGAATACAGTCCCATTTTGGACGTTTACAAATTGAGCGCACCGGTAGTGCAAAGCGTAACCGAAACAGGTACAATCAAATGGGCGTACACTCCTATTGCGGGAGAGAACGTATTTGCTACGGGATTTGAAATTATCGTGGGCTCTCGTTCGGTAGGCTCTTTGATAGAATTGAACCTGAGAGAGTATGATTTGAGCGACAACATCGAATTCAATCCTCAAAGCGTGCGTATCATTGCCAAAGGTAACAATGCAGGAATTTTGGACTCCGAACAATCTGCACAACAAGTTTCGGTAGCCAAGTTGCACACGGTCGAAAACCTGTCCTTGGTTAATGCTTCCGGTAGCATAGTTTGGGATACTGTTCAAAATGCAAATCAATACAGATTCAAGTATGTCTGTCAGTCGAACGGAGTAGATACCTATCAGGATAACCAAAAGACGGCATTTGAAAGTTTGAGCAATTGGAAGCCGGGCGAATACAACGTGGAAGTTGTTGCAAGGGGCTACTACAACAATAATACAAACACCTATTATGTTCAGTCCGAAGCGGTCAATGCAACGTTCAGAAAATTGGAAAGTCCGACAATTGACCGTCAGGGAGATGCTTACGTTTGGACAGGCGTCGATTATGCGCAAAACGGTTACTCCGTTTTGATGCCTAATGCCGACCCGGTGCAAGCAAAACAAAACGGTACCGTGTGGGAATTCCAACCCGACTTCGACAGAAGCGATCTTTCGACTGCGGGCATTGAAGTTAAATTCGTGACAAACGGAAATGACGCAAGCGGACTAATCGATTCCGACGCAAAACTAATCACCCAAAAAGTTATCGCTTTGACAAAGCCTTCTATTAGCGTCAAGTATGACTCCGAAAGCAAAAAGTTTACGCTTTCTACCTCTAAAAGCGCATATCCTGAAGTAAAATACGCCTTTGTGACCAACGGCGTTGAACACGTCGTCGATACAAACGAATATCAATGCGACGGCGTTTCCGGCACTTACACTTTCGCAGTAAAGACTTTGGCAGGATTTTTTGTCGGCGACAATTACTACGTTGATTCCGACGTGAGCAACAACGTTTTGAGGGAAATCTACAAGGAAATCGATGAAAGTACCATTGTGCACTCAAAGGTTAGCGGAGGATACACGTTGAGTTGGACTAACCCCAACGGAAATGTGCAATGCACGGTTACCGTTGACGGCGCTACGGTTACGGATTTGAGCTCCAATTCTTGTAAGTTGGTCGATATTGAATCCGGATCTACGGTTACAGTTACGATATCGGTAAAAGGTAACGGAAGCAGCACTTACGATTCGGAAAGCGTAACTTACATCTTCACAGCCGTTTAAAATAACTATGCCCACGCTCGTCGTGGGCGTAGTTGCTTGTTAAAGGTAAAGATATGAAAAAGAAACTATTGATACTGATTCTATTTGTGTGCGTTTTGTCGCTGTTATCCGGCTGTAGCTTGTTTGGAAAAGTTACGGTTAAATTTTATGTCGATTCCAAAACAGGACAGGTTATCGAGGACAAAGAAGTTGCGTCAAATACAGTTATTGAAGAACCTGTGCTTAATGTCGAAGAAAGAGAAGGCACCGTATGCAAAGTAGCAGGTTGGTACACCGATTATCAAAAAACTCAAAAATGGGATTTTTCTCAACCGGTAAAAAGTGACCTGAACTTGTATGCTCTTTGGCAACCGGTGGATATGTCCTTTGTTACTTTGCATTACGGAGACGGACAAACTGATTTAATAGCGGTAGTAAATGGTGCATATCTGTCTAACAGCGAGTTGCAAGAAAAAGTGCGACAAACGCTTAAATTGCAGAACATGCCATTTGTCGGCATGATTCTTTACGATAACAACACTTATACGCAGCAATTTTCGGGACGCTACGTTCAGACCAACTTCGACCTTTATGTAAAATTTCGGTTTGATTACCAATCGTTTTATTGGGTTAACAAAAGCCTGACAGTTTTTGACGATGAGCCTTTCGACCCGACGGAGATTGCTTTTGTGGTAAATTTTGACAGTATAAGTGCAACGGTAAACTACGATAGCAATTATGCATTTTTGTGGAACATAGAAATGCCTTCCAATATGGAGTCGGAGGGCACGTACAATATAAACGTTTCATTTTGCGGATTGTCCGACCGTATCACCGTAAACAGGCTAAACGTGAGGGCGGTTGACCTCAAAATCGAAAATTATCCTTCCGAACTGAAATATTATTACAAAACTGTTCCCGATTATTCGCAATGGTTGTTTACCGTTTCTTTTAACAACGGAACAGAGATTGCAGTCGATTACACGCATATTAGTATTAATATGCCTGAAATTACAAAAGAAGGCGTTTACAACATTACTTTTGTCTCAGACTGCTACCATATTTCTGAAAATTTGGAAGTAATTTTTTTCAAAGAACAAGTTGGCGATTTTTACAACTACATCAATTTTCAAGGCACAATCATGCTGACGGGTTTGACGGATTCGGGCAAGGTGCAAAAAGAATTGGTTGTTCCCGAAACGATTGACGGCCTCCCCGTAGAGACGATAGACGACGGAGCGTTTGCCGACACGCAATCGTTGGAAACGGTGTATTTGCCGTCCTCCTTGAAAAATTTAGGCAACGGTGTCTTTCAAGGTTGTACCGCTTTGTATAAAGTGGGCTTATCCGGCGACAAAATTGGTCTGACGTCCTTTGGCGAAAAATCGTTCAGCGGTTGCAGCAACCTGAGAGAGATAGAATTTTGGGGTCAAATTACAGAAGTCGGCGACAGCGCATTTGAAAATTGCGAAAAATTCTTTCCCGATTTAACGAATGTGAAGGTAGTGGGCACAAGGGCGTTTTGGGGTTGCAACTCCGTATCCCGATTGGACGTGTCTAAATTCACCTACATAGGAGATTACGCATTCGCCAATATCATAAACTCCGAGTTGCAGTTGACAATTCAATATCTGACAGCCGACATAAACGAAACGACTTTCGAAAATTCCACAATCAAACAGTTGAATCTCGACACAGTTTCCGACTTGGAGGGAAAAATATCATTTTTGAAAACGGTGCCCTACATCAGCACCTGGTGTATCAGTGGCGACGTCCCCGCGGAATTTTTGAAGGACAATGTTTACATTGAAAAATTGTATCTTAATTCCGGCAGTATAGACGATTACGCATTTGCCGGTTGCTTGCAGTTGTCGGAAGTGTACTACACAAAGGTAAGTTATGCTATTCGCGTGGGCAACGGCGCATTTAGCGGATGCTCGAATTTGACTATATTTACAATTGACGGAGACCAAACCCAAAATACCTTTAGTCAATTTTCCATTGAAAGCGAAGCGTTTTACGGTTGCGCATTTGAGAATATCTACTTCTATCAAACTTACTTTGAAAGCAATAGTTTCGCCAACAACATCGGTCTGAAAGAAGTTATATTTGACGAAAGTACCGCTTTGGACAATGCCTACAATGTGTTTGCAAATTGCACTTCATTGACAAAAGTAAGCGGTACATTGACCAAAATTGCGGAAGGTATGTTTATTCATTGCATCGGTTTGAGCAATTACGAATTGGAAGCAGTGGAATACATTGGAGGCAGAGCGTTTTACGGAACGGCAATTGAAAGTTTCGTTGTAAACGCAACGATTACATCCCTTGCAACCAACGCATTTGAGGGATTGCAACTGACAAGCATCGAAGTAGACGTCGCAAATCCTAATTTCGAACTGTACGCAGGTTTGTTGATTGACAAAGCTCATACCACTGTGTACAAAGCGCCTAAGGCAATCAAATCGGAAAGAATCGAACTTTTCGACACCGTCGAATATATTGCCCCGGGAGCCTTTGAAGGGGTAGAAACAAACACGACGTTGCTGATATACAGATACACGCCTCCGACAGCAGGTCATGAATGGAATCTAAACAGTAACATAGCCATCGAGTGCAATCCGTTCAACATTGAGGAGTACGAACAGACTTTTGCAAATTGCGCCGTTTCGCCGATAGACAGTAGCGTGTATTATTGCATAACGTTTGACCCTCGCACCAGCATTGACGCCATAAAAAGTTATTTGATAATAAAGGGTACGCAGATAGGAGCGGGAAACTTCCCCGTGCCAACCGAAGAGAGTTACAGAGACATAACTGATGACGTCAATTCCACGACTTACATTCAATTCCCCTACACACCTACGGGCAACATGTTGCTTACGGTAGGCAATGCTTGGAAAATTCAGTATAACTTGGGAGAGGGCGAAGTTTTGCCTGCGTCAACGCCTGTTTGGGTGAAGGAAAATGTCGAAAAAGTGGATTTGGTACCTCCCGTAAAAGAAAACTACGTGTTCGACGGTTGGAAATTGCCATCGGGTGAAATAGTTACCGAATTGTCCTATCGGGATTTTCAAGGAGATATTGTCTTGCAAGCAACTTGGAAACCGCAATACAATATTACTTACGTTTCGCAACAGGAAATGATTAACAACAGTGGCAATCCCAAGTTTATCAGAGAAGGTGAAGTTGTAACGCTGTATTCGCCCAATAGCACGTCCTACAACAAGTTTGTCGGTTGGAAACTGAATGGCGAAATCGTCACCGATTTGACGTTTGAACAGCTCAGTGGAGATATCGAGTTGGAAGCAGAATGGATTCTTAGACGCCGGATAGTTTACACCGTGGACGAGGATGTAGATTTTTCTGTTACAAGCGAATTACTCTACGTAGTTTACGGTGAAGTTTTGCAATTGCCTACGCCGTCAAAAGAGAATTGTCAATTTGCAGGTTGGCAATTGGCCGACGGAAGCATTGTTGCAAAATTGACCTACGACATGTTTAACGAGGATACTGTCCAATTAACGGCGGTGTGGACACAAGAGAAACAATAGCATTTGTCAGTTACGCCAAATGATAAAGTTTGCGATATGCGACAAAGGGATTGCTCTATCACAATCCCTTTGCCGGACAGCAAACCGCAAAGTGTGACTAAAGTTTAGAAAGTGAGTAAGAAATGGTCGATGTGTTGTTAAATTGCCTGATTCAAATTCTGTCTACATTGGGCATGATACTAATCTCGGGTCAAATAATTGCTTTTTTCAACAAGTTGTTTTACAAAATAGTCGGAAGCAAAGGTCGCGTGATTTGTTACGTCACGGGGTTTATCGGTACCCCGTTGCATGAGTTGGGTCATGTGCTGATGTGCGTTATATTCGGACACAAAATACACAAAATCAATTTTTACAGTCCCAATTCTCCCGACGGAACTTTGGGATACGTAAGTCATTCTTACAATAAAAATAATCTTTGGCAAAAAGCAGGAAACTTTTTTATCGGAGTAGGTCCGATAATAATCGGATATTTGGCTTTGTTCGGATTGCTCTATCTTTTGTTGCCGGAGTTGCTTTTAAGTGCCGTGGACCGACTGCAATATATTGATTTTGCAGATAATTCTATTCAATCATTAAAAGGTTTTTTTGAAATATTTGTGGAATTGTTCAAGGGTGCTGTTTTTTGGCAATGGTGGGTGTTCATCTTTTTGGGTAGTTTCATCGCCCTGCACATGACTTTGAGCAAACCTGACTTGGAAGGCGCCATGAGCGGTTTGATTTTGTGTTTGCTGGCATTTTTGGCGGTAAATACGATTTCCGCTTTGATATCTATGGCAATCGTCAAAGAAATTACGTGCATAATGTTAATTCTATTCAACTTTATGTTGTTTTTCTTCTGCATTTTTTTGATGATAATCGTAGTTATGTGCGCATTGGCGAAAGTTATTGTACGGCGATAACCCGAATCGATGATACAATTGAGCAATTACTAATTTTTCATTAGTTTGCGAAAAAATGCCGTTTTCAAAATGTTAAAAATAAAGGATTGAAAAATGAAAAAAAAGCTGTTATTTCTGTTCATAATTTTAATGTTCTGCTCTTTGTGCCTATTGTCCTCCTGCGATTTGTTTGACGGCGACAAAGGTGACGACACGACAGACCCACAAGCGGACACGTATCGAATCTCGTATACGTACGAAAACGTGGATTACGTCATAGTAGTTAAATCCGGCGAGAATTACAAAATGGAACATGTTGAAGAGCCTGATGGTTGGTCGACGTTTAAGGGCTTGTTTGACGCACCTGTTGGCGGAACTCAGTATGTAACTCCGTCCGGAGATTCTGTCAGTGCGTTTAAGGATAACTGCGATATGCAACTGTATGCGCAATTTGACAGGGTGGAAGTTTTGCTTTCATTGGATTATCAAGAGGCGCCTCAATCCGGACCTACCGAAATAAGAATAAAGTATGGCGAACAAATACCAATATTACCAATCGATTTGCAAATAGAAAACAAAGTATTTTGCGGTTGGTACACGAAGCCTAATTGTCAAGGCGAACAAATTGCAGATGCCAAGGGTATTTTGGAAGGCAAGGGGACTGTTAACACAAGCAATTTTTCCAATCTAGCGTCAAGCAATTCTTTGGTGCTTTACGCCGGTTTTAGCACCAGTCAGTACGAAGTCAAGTTATTCTACGACATTAATGACGCGGACAACTTTAAAACTCTGGGAATCGAATTCGGCACAACCATGTTTGAGCTAAGCCAAATTGCCGGTAGAATCGACGGATTGATAGTTTCAAAATGGGCAATAAAGGACAACGGACAGTTTTTTCCATACAACGGCGTGATAGACAAAGATTTGGAACTTTATGCTTGTGAAAAATCGCCGTATATTGAATTTGACGCTAATGGCGGAAGTAGCGTTCCCATGATAATTGCCCAAAGCGGAGCCATTATTCAATTGCCGTTTTCGTCAAAAAGCGGAGCCACGTTTGTGGGGTGGATTGATTCCAACGGAAGAAAATACACCAATACCGTTATGCCGAGTTCCGGCATAAAACTAAAGGCTGTTTGGTCGCAAAAGGGTTATTTTACCAGAACAACTAATTACAAAATCACCGATAGCGGAGTAGGTAATCAGCCGTACGATCAACTTAATTTGAAAAGCAAGTTTGGCTATTCGATAAGTGACTTATTAAAAATGGGTTATTCCGAGATTACATTCAGTTTCAGTTTGACGATAAGTGAAATAAATGACGGTTATCAGGAATGGTATTTATCGCCCAATAGAGACGGTTCCTCCGCAATAGGATACAATAACAACGTTGAGCATGGTTCCGGGAACAAAGATTCAAGTTCGTGGGCACATTATTTTTCCGTAACAGTGGATTTGAGCAAATGCACTGACGTCATGTATCTAAGTTACGGAGCACACGGGAATTTGGACGATGATTGGTATTGCAGAAGCATGACAATGACGGTATCGATTTCTTGACGAATTCTCCAGTTTGCCACTGAAAACAAGAAAATGCACGTATGAACGGAGGAAAACTTTCAAGTGCAAAGCAAGTAGGCGATGCAAATAGTATCTGTGTCGAATTTGCAACAAATAAATCGACGACAAAAGCTGTAAGGGGGTAGGTCTTGTTAAGACGCCCCCTTTTGCTCCGCACTTCCGTATCAGATGAAACTGTTAAGTCGCTGACGTGCTTTGTAAGGGTTAAATATGTTTTTTGCAAACTTTTTCGGTTTGTTGTGGTACGCATATTGTGCGATAAGCTAAAAACGACTTGCTTATTTAGAAATTTTTGCTTGTCAATTAAAATTTCTCACAGGGTAAATAATGTCAAAATCCACCTGTTAAACGCATTAAATTGAGATCATTTACGTAATATAATCAGTAATTGCAGTTAGTGCCCAAAAAATTGTAAAAGCCGAGAGTAAGGACTCTCGGCTTTTACAGTGCCTGCAAATTATTGCTTGTAAAAGAGTGTCGGTGCAATGGCGACGATGAAAGGCTTTGCGCATTTTGTAGATAACGGAAGTCTTTGTGGCGTTTGTTACGGCATACGTATGCTGTCTGCAGGACATTTCTTAGCGATTTTGTACACCGGAAGAGTGGTCGACATAAAGGCGTGTAATGTTGCAATTGCTATGGTAATCAACGCCGATACCGGCGTGTAGATAAACAGCATAAGTTGTATTGCAAGTTGACTTGAAATTATCACATTTAAGGCAGAGCAGGTCGCCAATGTCAATATTACCGAAAGCACAATGCAGATAGAAATTATCACAAAGGTTTCCGACATAAAGATGTTGAAAATGTCCTTGCTTCTTGCGCCCACTGCCCGCAAAATGCCTATTTCCTGTTTTTTTGATGATACCGAAACGGAAATCATGTTGTACAGCAACAACATTGCAAAGAAAGCCATAACCAAACCGATAATGAAAAATACCGTTGTTGTGATTTTGATGTATTGCAGGTATCCTTCCAGATAGTGGTTGAAGGAATTGTCTATTTTATAGAACGAATCGTCTTCTGCTATATTGTAGTTATCGTTTATGGCGTGGTTTATTGCGTCTGAGTCTTTTTTTACAAACATTCCGTTGTAAACGCCGCCCGATTTGTCGTAGTTGGTGTATTCTACTTTGAAAGAATCTCCCTCATTTTTCTGAGCAGCCATTCTGTTGTCGTAAACGGCGTCACTGCAATACATTGCGTTGTTTTTACCGAAGAAAAAGCCTTTAACCGTAACCATTGGCAATTTATTCGATACGGAATATTGTTGATTAAGCGCATCATCCAGGTCGTATTTGTCCAAAAAGTTCTCTTTAAAATATTTGTACGCTTCTATTCTTTGCGGAATCCGGTAATTGTTGTATCTGTTGCCTATAACGTTTAGCAGTAGCGTGCTGAACGGCATTTGGTAGAGGCTGTCGGTGGTGTAACGAAAGATATATTTAAGTTCGTCATTCAAATTTCTTGACAGGCTGTCGTACAGTAAGTCTGCAAACGTGTCGCAATCTACAATCAGATCGGTGTCTTCCGGTGAAGTAACGGTCATTTCCTCGCCGTTAAGGTCGTACAGCGTGTTTATTTGTTCGGTGGGGGAAATCCTGGCAAAAGAGTTGAAATAAATGTCGTCTACCAAAAAATTGTCAGGATAAGCCAATGCAGTGGGGGAGTACAGATATGTAAAGTTGGTAACGTTGTAGTCGTCGTCCATTTTCACCTTCATGTAAGAGGGAAAGTCGTCCGCCACCAGAAGATAAGAGTAAAAGCCCCATTTCCATTCCGAATCAACACTGCCTGTCCACAAATCAACAAGGTCAATTATCTCTTCCGGATAGGCTCCGACGACTTCTTCTTTCAATTTATCGAAAGCAGGCGGTGTGCTGACTTGGTACACTACGCTTATTTTGAAAAAGATTTTTTGCGTTTGGTCTTTACGGTTTACGTACAGACCGGCATTCGCAAGGTCTTCGTAGGTGTTTATCGGCACTTGTGTAGATACAATGCTGTCTTCCGATTCGTACATAAGAAGATAGCCCGCTTCCTTGATGGAATCAAACATGAAGGAAGATATCATCACTTCATTGTTGTTTTCAGGGTAATGTCCCCACAAAATATTTTCTTCCGTACGAAATACGCTGTCAGGATGAGTAAATCCGAAACCCTGAATCAACGATGTGTAAAGCGGACGGGAAAAGTAGTTGTCGGTGTTGTATATTTCCCAATACGGATCGTCGGAAAAACCGACAAAATTTGTGTCAGCACAATATCTTTTCCGTAGGTATTGTACAGATATTCTTTGTCGGATTCTTTTATTAACGTGCGGTATTGTATTCCGTTTGAGAGAGAAATTTACCTGACATGTAGTTGTCGGCTATAAGGTGGTAATTTTAGTCAGGTGTATGTACTCGTCATCATTTGCCTTCAAAGTGTTTTTTACTATCTGCGGCTCATTGTAAATCATCAATGTCGAAAACAGTCCGAACATAATAAAAGACAACGTTGCAAGGACAATTGTAAGTATCAAACGCAACGGTTTGCACTTCATACTGTTTATTCCCATTCTCAACGCTCTTTTGGCAGGCAGTTTGGATTTGACAAAGGTAGTATTCGACGGCGAGCAATTTGAACGTTCCTTTTCGGGAGGAGTCGCCTTATCTTTGTATGTGTCGGAAAGGATTTTGCCGTCTTTAAGTTCTATTATCCTGTCGGCGTAGTTTTCTGCGAATTCACGGTCGTGCGACACAACTATCACCAATTTTTCTTCAGACAGTTTTTTGAGAATGTCAAGCACTTGTTTGCCCGTTTCGGAATCCAGTGCGCCGGTGGGCTCATCCGCCATGATGACTTTGGGATTTTTAACCAATGCACGGGCAATTGCCACACGCTGTTTTTGTCCGCCCGACAACGTGCTTGGTTTTCTTTTGGCAAGAGAGTCCATTTCTACGTCTTTAAGCGTTTGCAAAACACGTTCTTCGTTGTTGGAAAGGCCTGCAATTCCAATGCAAGCGCAACGTTTTCTTCTACGGTAAACTCGTATCAAGACAAGCACACGCCACGGTTGCAAATGGTAGTTTTAATGCCGCATTATATCTACATTATATTGGGTTATTGGTAATATGTAGCAAGATTAAATTTTGTTATAAAGGATTAAGTTAGTAAAATTGAGTAAAAATAAAGCATTTGCTCATTTTTTATTGTTTTTTCTGATTGTTAATGTTATAATATAAATGTTAAAGAACTTAGGACGGTGAGATTATGACTGCCAGCTATAAAAAATTATGGAAACTTCTTATTGATAAAAATTTGAAGAAAAAAGATTTGATCCGCATGTCTGGTATAAGTAATTATACTCTTAATAAGTTAAATGCCGGGAAGAGCGTAACGACAGACACATTATTAAAGATATGTTCGGCCTTGAATTGCGAAATCGGAGATATAATGGAAATAGAATATGATACTCCAGAAAACATGGGATAAATACGAAGTAGCACTTTTGATTGAGTGTTATGAGAATATAAAAAATGGAGAAGACCAAAAAAGTGCTTTGATGCAGTTGTCAAAAGACTTGAGGAATATGGCTATTCTTGCTGGTAAAAAAAATGATGAGACCTATCGCAATTACAATGGTATGGTGTGGCAATATGCCTACATTAAGCTTGCGTTCAATAAAGGAAGTTATGGCACGAGAAGACCCACACCATTGTTTGTAAAAATGGTTGATTTATATGACTCCGATAGGTGTGAGTTTGATAAAATATTAGAAGAAGCGTATCGTATATCGGGACGGGAAAAGGAAACAAAAATGCAGTCGATTGTAGATACAAAACAATTTATGGGCTGGTTACATACAGTAAATACGAAAAAATATACGCCTGAGAGGTGTGCTGAGTGTGTAACTATGACGTCGCAATATGCAACGTCTCATGGAGTCGCAAGGGAGAGTTTTTGGAATATTACAGACTATAGGGAATTTAATAAAATTCGTGTTCAATTATCATCTAATAGAATTTTTAAGATGACTGATCCCAAGTTGTTTCATGATTTTGAAGTAATCGGAAAATTTTATTCTGACTATATTCGGGAGAATTGTCAAAGATCTGAACGAGTTAAAAATGATGTGGTGAGCGAAATACACGAAACCACTGTACAACAAACAGAAAGTGAACCGCAAAATACATCTGTTCAAAATGTGGTAGCTGCCAGTGATTTTGCCAATCAGTACGATGACGTGTCCAATAATGATAATAAGGAAGAAGTAGTACATAGTAGAAAAAGAGGTAGGAAAACAAAGGAAAAGATAGTTTGCCCGCAGCAATTAAAAGATTTGTTGTTGGAGAAATTCTCATACGGACTGCGTGTTGATTCCTTTATTGATATGAGCCGTCTTAGAGGTTATGCAGAAGAAATGGGGATAAGTATTACTGAAAATGAGGAGGAATTAAAGGCACAGATAATTGATGCCGGCATATTATCAGAAAGCAAAGTATATTTCTTCTCGCATAAACTGTACGAAGATTTGGTGCAGATGGCGCAAGAATTATTTGGAGTTGGACATCAAGTTATATATTATGAGAAGCTGTTTGAAAAAAACAGCGATTGGCTCATAGAGCAAAATATTTTGTCGGAAGTATTGTTAAAAGATATATTTGTAAAGGAATCGCAAGGTTTTTTTGTTGGGAGAAATTTTCTAGTAAATTCTACTAAACGAATTAATGAGTTTGACGCAGTTGAAAGTGAATTAAAACGTGTTTGGGGAGATAATGCGATTCACTCTTATCAGGAATTATATGATTTACTACCGTATATACCAGAAGAGAAGATAAGACAAATTCTCTCTCGAAGCAATCAGTTTGTGTGGTCTTCATTGGAACATTTTGCATGGATTGATCGAGTGATTATTAGCGATAATGAAAAGAAAACCATTGTAGACTATGTAAATGAGAAATGTGATAGTGTTGGCTTTGCTACAATCAGTGAGGTGCCTTTAGGACAAATAGAAGAGGAAAACTACGAACTTTCAATTAACGCAATTTACGATGCCGTATATAATATTGCATTAAAAGATAGATTTATTTTGAAGGGGCGTATATTAACCAAAGATCAAAGCAATACAGATATTTGGGAATTGGCAAGAAATTATTGCTTAGGAAAGGATGAATGTCTATTTACTGATCTTTATAATTATGTTCAATCGGTAAATGGTACGGCTTATAGGTCAGTTGCATATAAGGCGGCTTATGATCAAATGGTTAGAGTTGCGGAAAATAAATTTGTAGCCGATAAACATGTTTTGTTTGATGTAAAAAAGATAGATGAGCTTTTAAGTACTTTTGTCAAAGGCGCATTTATAGCTGTCAAAGGCGTGGCTTCGTTTGCCTTGTTTCCTGATTGCAATTATGCATGGAATCATTACATATTAGAAAGTTTTTGCTATAGATTTAGTGAAAAATTTAGATTGGAACTGCAAAACTTTAATGAAAAAAATGTTGGCTTAATTGTTAGAAAAGATAGCGAATTGAGCTATGTAGATATATTAGCGAAAACTGCGGCGGGAGCGGGGATTGAATTGACTATAGAACAAGTTGGTGACTATCTGTACAACAATGGGTATACGACTAAAAGTAGAATGTCTTTACTGAGTGAAGTGATAGAAAGAGCGAGACGAATATTGGAGGACAAGTAACTTGTATTCATATACATATGATGAAGAAACGGGCGGACTTCTTTTGAATTCTTCGCCAACAAATTTTTCAAAAGAGCCCAGACCTGTATATGCTTATGAAATGGATCTCTTGGGATTTTCAGCGTATTGGCAGTATGATCATCAGAATGATGTTCCGTACATGTGGGCTGAGTCCAATGTTTATTGGTATAAAGGACAGATTATTGCAAGGATCAAAGGTGGAGATTTATATCATGAGCCAAATCTTATTCCAGTCTTAGAAGAAGACGAAACAATTGTATTTGGTAAAGAAAAGGGATATTCTTTAGAACCAATTGATATAAAGGGTATGTGCGAGAAGAATAAGAGTTTTCTTTCTCTATTAGAAGATACAACTGTAAAATTTATCGTTAAAGAATATGAAAAATACAAGAATAAGTTAGATATTTTCCACGTTGCGTTTTCTGGAGGAAAAGATAGCGCGGTGTTATTGGATTTAGTAAAAAAGGCATTGCCTGCTGGAAGTTATGTGGTAATTTTTGGAGATACAGGCATGGAGTTTCCCGATACATACGCGGCAGTAGCTTATACGCGACAGCAGTGTGAGAAAGATGGTACTCCTTTTTATGCGGCTAAGTCTCATTTTAATCCCGAAGAGTCATGGAAGTTGTTTGGTCCTCCGGCAAGGGTTTTACGATGGTGCTGTAGTGTTCATAAAAGTACTCCTCAAACAATCAAGATGAGAGAGATAACTGGAAAAAATAACTACACCGGCATGGATTTTGTTGGAGTAAGAGCACACGAAAGTTTGGCAAGAAGCCGCTATGAATATGAAAACTTTGGCAAAAAGCAAAAAGGTCAATATAGCTTTAATCCGATTTTGGAATGGACATCTGCGGAGATATGGTTGTATATTTTCTCTAACAACATTTATATAAATGAAGCATACAAAAAAGGAAATTCTCGAGCGGGTTGCTTGTTCTGTCCAATGTCGGGAGGACAAAGTGATTACTTTAGAAGAAATGCTTATAAAAAAGAAATAGATAAGTACATTGATTACATTAAGGAATCGTATAGCTCTAAAGATGAAAAAGATGTGTTATCCTATTTGACTAATGGCGGATGGAATGCTCGTAATAATGGACGTAATCTGGCAAATAACCCTTTTAGGTGTATTGAAAAAACGACGGCTGGTACATTTACAATAACCGTTATTAGTCCGACGACAGATTGGAAAGAGTGGATAAAAACAATAGGAAATGTTTCATGTCGTGGTGATGATTGTATTGTATGGTATCAAGATAAAGAGATACAATTCAAACTTCATGAAAACAGCAATGGTTACCTTGTCTCTATAAAAGAGAGTACATTGAAAGAAAATCCTCGGTTCAGCAAATTATTCAGACAAGTATTTAGGAAGGCAACATACTGTGGAGCTTGCAGGGTTTGTGAAACAAATTGTCATAATGGCTGCATCAAATTTAAAGATGGTAAAGTGCAAATTACCGATTGCATTCATTGTCATCAATGCCATGAGATAGATGATGGATGTCTACTTTATCATTCATTAAGGCACCCACAAGGAGGAGGAAAAAATATGAAGAGCTTAAACTCATTTGCAGATCATGCCCCGAAAAGGGAGTGGCTTGTTTCTTTCTTTGATTTGAAAGGAGATTTCTTTACTGAACATACCTTAGGTCCTATGATGTATGATATGTTTAGACGGTTTTTGAAAGACGCGGGGTTAAATGAAAAGAACCATTTTACAGAATTTGCGCAGTTGATTAGCGATATGGGATGGGAAACAGAATCTGCGTTAGGGCTCATAATGATTAACCTTGTCTATGATAATCCTCAGATAGCTTGGTATATTGATAATCTAAGCGTGGGTTGTTACTATGAAAAAAGTAAGGTTGAGGAGATGTTGATTGCCGCAGACGTAAAACCTAAAGATGCGAAATCGATTGTTAAGGCTTATAAACGAATAACTGATACACCATTTGGAACGAACTTGAATTTCGGCTTTACTACAGATGAGGACATGGTACGATCGAAATGGATTGTAAATGACAATAAGGTTGTTCTTTATGCACTTTATAAGTTTGTTGAAAAGTGCAATATGGAAGACAGGGAATTCCATTTGTCATATTTGTTCGACGAAGAGATTGATAGGGATGGGGCAAGCCCTGCAAGAGTAATGGGCATTTATGATGAAGAAGAATGGAAGTCTATTCTTTTAGGCTTGTCGGCAAGATACAACGAGTTTATAAATGCGACATTTACAAATGATCTCAAAACGATTACGCTAAAGGATAAAACGTCAGCAGATGTGTTGAAGTTATTCAAGGAGGAACTGTAAGATGAATGTAATGAAATATTGTGAATATTTTGACATAAATGAGACGTATTTCCCTTGCATTGACGAATCTGCAATCAATGCAGGAGTGGATTGGCAAAATACATATCCTCATGAAACGTTTATCAAACTTCTCAAAAGCGTTGAAAACATGTTGGGCGGAGAGACAAAACGCTCCGTTTGGATACATGGCGCCTATGGAACGGGAAAAAGTCAGTGCGCTTATGCCTTAAAAAAGATCCTTGAAGTTGACGAAGGTGAATTAAAACAATATTGGGATAGATATGAGCCTTTGAAACGCGAGATGCCCTTATTGGCGAAACTTTTAGGACATAAAGAGAAAAAGATCGCGACAGCATATAGATATGCTTCTGGTAGTATCGATTCTCCGCAACAACTTTTTTTGGCGATTCAGGAGAGTATTAAGCTCGCCTTGGAAAACAAAGATATTGAATACAAAGGGGAATATACACTAAAAGAAAGTGTTATACGCTGGATAGAAAAACCGGCACAGAAAGCTTTCATCAATTCTTTATTAGAGAAGCCCGAATGGAGATCATTGTTCTCACAGTCAAATGCGGATGAAATAGTGAATTCTCTTACTAAGAACAGCAACATTTCTGAATTGATGAACAATATCTTTAGAATGGCGTCGAAAGAAGGTATAACGGCATTGTCTTTAGATGCCGATAGTTTGCGTGATTGGATTAAAGATATTATTCAGAAAAATGATATTAAGATTGTTCTTATTTGGGATGAGTTTAGCGATTTCTTTAGGCTCAATAAGAATTCATTAGGCGAATTCCAAAAGATTGTTTCAATCTGTGAGGAAGTACCTTTCTATTTGATTGTCGTGACACATCCTATTACTTCCATTAGCACCAATGATGACTCTTGGAAAGTTATACAAGATAGGTTTGATCGTATTGAAATCGAATTGCCTGAAAATATTGCATTCGATTTGATTGGACATGCTTTTAACGTAAAAGAAGCGGCTAAATCTCAATGGAAGCAGATGACTGGCGGATTGGAATCGGCACTACCTAATGCAATTCCGGCAGTAATGAAGGCTGCAAATATAAAAGATAGATCTGTTATAAGACATATTTTGCCCATTCATCCGGTAGCCGCTCTTGTTTTGAAAAATATCGCCCATGCGTTTCAGTCCAATCAGAGAAGCATGTTTGATTTTATAAAATCATCTCATGACACAGATGTTAAAGCATTTCAGTGGTTTATTAAAGAATACGGCCCTATGGACGAAGCTCAACCGTTTTTGACGGTTGATATGCTTTGGGATTTCTTTTATGTGAAAGGTAAAGACCATCTAACTTCGGATATAAAACTTATTTTAGATACCTATCCGCAGCAAACTATGCTTGATGAAAAAGAGAGACGAGTTTTAAAAACGATTCTTATCATGCAAGCAATTGATCAAAGACTTGGCGGCGCTATACCGATTTTGAAGCCGACGGAACAGAATCTTAGTTATGCTTTTGAAGGAATACGAGAGCTTGAGTCCGCGGCAAGACATATTGCAAAATCTTTGGAAAGCAAGGGCGTCTTGATTAGCACGCCAATAGGTGATGGGAAAAAAGTGTTTGGAGCGGCGGTACTTGCTGGGGATAATGCAAAAATCGAAGCAGCTAAAACTGAGATTAGGAAGCAAAGCAATATAAACAAATTAGTGCAAGAAGGAGACATGCTCCCGATGGCGCTTAGTTTAAGCCCGGCTTTGAAATTGAGATATGCCCTTAATACTGAGACCGGTGCTTTGCCTATTGTTACTATATCTGATTTTAGAAAAAACATGGATGCTCTGAAGAGCAAAGACAATTCGTGGCGTTTCTATGCCGTTTTAGCGCTTGCTAAAGACGAAGATGAGGCTATGGCATTCAGAAATACTATTAAGTCGACAATAGCCAATGAAGAGTATAAAAATATAATTGTAATTGACGCGCTTTCATCGCCTCTCGGGGTAGAATTGTTTGAATTGTATATAGATCATTCGGCAATGGCTAATTATTATCAAAGCAATAATAATCAGCAAGCTAAGGAGAATGCGAGAAAAGCGAAAGAGGTCTTGAATAGAACATGGAGAGATAAGATCCACGATGGGCAGTTTTATGTCTATACATACGCAAATCAGGATGGAGAAAAAGCAATTGGAGCCAACAATGTTCAGGTCATTTTGCAGACTCTCGTACTGAGTAAATTTAGATACGTTCAGGATTTTACAAAGGGACTTACTGAATCACAATTGAAGTTAAATCAAGCCAAGCAGGTTGCAAGATACGGAATGGGAGATATTGAAATCAATGGCTTGATAAAAGGGTGTCAAAATAGTGTTCTGGGAACCGTTTGGGGGAGAAAGGAATATTGGCTTGTCCCCGAACTCCAAGGCGCAGCGATGGTTGTCATTAAAAAGTCTGTAGATAATTTGATTTCTGATTCGTTTGCTAAGCAAGGCCAAATTTCTATTGGAGAGATTTACGATTTTCTGCAACAGGAATATGGTTTTTCGCCATGCAATTTATCTGCTTTCATTACCGGATTTTTATTGAAAGAATATAGCTCAGATCCATATCGTTGCATAAACGCAGAGGGATACCCGGAAGTCATGACTCCTGATAAATTGGCCGAGATGATAGGTAACTATATCGGGAAGAATCCGAAAACTACTTATATCGTAAAAATGACTCCAAAGGAGAAGGCTTTTTATGAAGTAACTGAGGAGGCATGGGGTGTCCCTGCAACATCTTGTTCATCACCCACACAGGTAAGCAACCTTGTAAGCAACAAAATGAGAGAATTGGGTTATCCGATTTGGTGCTTAGAGGAAGTTGATAGTGGTAGTGTATATGATGTTGTAAAGAAATATATCGCATTAGTACAGAGCGAGGGAAAGGCAACCCATAATATAGCTATTGAAATAGGAGAGATCGCACAGAATCGTCCGTCGGTAGCTAAATACTTAAAAGAGTTGCTTACCGAAGAAAAATGCAAAGCGGGAATGGAGGCATTTTTAGGACACTTTGAAGACGGAAGGTTGATTTCTCTTGCAAATGAAATAGGTGATCCAGATATTCTTTTACCGGATATAAAAAGGATATTCAGTATTAAGCATTCGGCTTTGTGGATTAAAGAGACAGGCTGTAGTGAAATTCAAAAGTTAATTGTAGAATATGAAGTTATAAAGCAAACTAACACATTGCTTAATGTGCATTGTAATTCCAAGGAGAAAATGTTTAATGCTTGGCGTGACGAATTGAAGTTTGTAAGTTTTTCGTGTGAAGCATTAAAATCCAAGCGTCCTAATTTAGATAAAACATTATTGTATTTGCAGAAAATTGCATTTAGAGAAGATTTTTTGCCTGAGATGATGAAGGGCTTTTGGGACGAGTTGGTTAACAACATGGCTGAAGTACAGTCGATCCTTAGAGACAAATTAAGCGTTTTTGTTGAACTCTATGGTGTGTACCTCGAGGGATTCAATGAACTTGAAAAAGAAGAAATAAGAAGTTCTATAAAAAACGACTTGTTTACAACTACAGCAACTGTAAGTAATTCTTATGTAAAAGCGGCAGCCGAGGCATATCGTAGCAGTCAGAAAAAGACGCAATTATTTAATGCGTGGAAAGAAAGAACCGGTACAAAAAATCCAAGAGAATGGTCTAGTCGTTATCAAACTCCGATATTGAGTCTTGTTGATGACAATCATTACGACGAGGCGAAACGGGCATTTGCTACCTTGAATAGTCATGTTCAAGGTGACCTTGAAATAACAGAGGCGATTGCTTTTGTCGAAAATTCTGGTGCGTTCTTTGAAAAGATTAAAGATGAGGAATACAGAAACAAAAGATTTGTCGAAAAAATTATAGGGGGATATTCTGCATTGTTGAATATAAATGCCGTGAGGAGCGCTCTTGAAAATTTGACGATAGACTCCTACGAATGGTTAGATAGTCCTGTTGTTAGAAAGAAAATACAGGATATGGCTCAAATGGAATATTACGCAGGTGGTAGTGATAAAGCTGTTGCGTTAATTGATGAAATGAGCGATGCAGAACTGAAACTTAGATTGAAAGAGTTAGTTAAACGAGATATACAACTCGGTGTCAGAATAATTGAAAACGGGGGCAAATAATTATGCTCGATGCGCTTGTAGACAATTACTTATCAAAAGCAAAAGGCTTGCCTTTCTTCTATGCGGTTGATGACGTAGAGTATTTGTCCGTATTAAATAGCTTAAAACAGGCAGGATTGAAAGAAATTAGATTAAGCGAGTTTTGCAAAGCGGCAGATAAATATCCCAATTTGGATGAGCTGATTGATTCTTTTAGGATTGCGGATGTTGATTTCTCTTCAAACAAATGCGTCATCACCGGTTTAGGAGAATATCTTGCCCTAAAGGGTGAGCAAGAAGCCATTAAATTTCTAAGGAAATTAAAAAATACAACCTTAGGGGTTGCCAGAGTGGTTATTTTGCTAAGGTATATGGACAGACCACTTAAAACAATTGTGGAGGAAGATATACGCTTAAAGGAGCAAAGAGTGTTTTTTCAATCGCAATCCAATAACTATAATTCTATCGTTAATATACAAACTGATTCTAATTTGGGACTTTTAAAAGAGACTGGAATCAAATTTTTGCTTAAGCAATTCGAGAGTGGATCAACTGGCAAATTGTATGTTAAAACGGATTTGGATTTAAGTACTTCGCTAATACCGATAACAACTATTTCAAATTCTTACATGGCCGTCAAACAGTTAGTAAAGGGATTTTTATTGCCGCAATCAATAGGAACAGAAGAACAGTGGGGGAAGCTCCTGTCCGACGTGCAAAAGTTCGGCACACTTGAGGCGGCTTTAGGTTTTTACGGATTGTGTGATCAGGCAGAGGAAGAATTTCTTGAGAGAGCGATTGGATATGAATATAAGAATTGGATTTACTTTGTCTCGCTTAAACTCAACGTCGAGAAAATTCACAACTTGTATTTGCGGTATGTAATTTCATCCGTAGATGATTTTAAATCCCTGAAAGAGCATGCTCTTAACGATATTATAAAAATACGCCATAATGATTCAAGTTTTCAGGAAATGTATATGGCGAGGAAGAAGTTATTAAAAGGGATTTCCGAGTCGGATATAGCAATTTTTGTTCGTGAAAACGAAATAGATTCCCAAGAAAGCATATATCATTTTACCGATTTAACTCTTATGGAAAGACATGCTATCATTAAATGGGTATCTACATATGGAACTGTACCTGAACTGGAATATATTTATCCGGCATTAGCTTCTTACCTGAAGAAGTACATTTTTGATTGCGGCAAAATATCACAATTCCTTACAGATTATTTTGATTCGTATAAGAAACAAAAGATAAGAAATGTATTGGATGAAGATTTTGTTGCATCTGTGAGCGAGGCATCGATGAAGTATGCGAGCTTAGATACTCGTGCAAATGCTTTATCTAAAATTGGAGACAAGAAAAACTGTTACTTATACTGGATCGACGCACTCGGAGTAGAGTATTTGTCTTATATTCAGGATCTTGCGCGCGAAAAAGGTTTATCTATCAAGATAGATGTAGTCAGGGCTGATTTGCCAACGATCACGGAAATCAATAGGAAGTTTTATGATGAGTGGGATGGCGGTAAAAAAGCAAAGCAATCAAGACTTGACGAGATTAAGCACAAAGAAAAGGGTGGTTTTGACTATGAGAAGTGTCAAGCTCCAATACATTTGGCTGATGAATTAGCTGTTATAGAAGAAGCAATAAATACCGCGTATACCTCATTGGCTTTGCATGATTGCAAAAAGTTCATTATTGCCAGTGACCACGGGGCATCTCGTTTGGCTGTTATTGCTCATATAGAAGAAAAGTATGAGACTGATACAAGGGGAGAGCATTCAGGACGGTGTTGTAAGTATTTTGATGATTATGACATACGTTATTCTGTATCTGAAAAAGGTTATATAGTACTAACAAATTATGGACGATTCCAAAAGAGCAGAAGAGCAAATGTAGAAGTGCATGGCGGGGCTTCGTTAGAGGAAACGGTTATTCCAGTTATTACGCTTTCACTCAAAGGTCAGATAACTTCTGATATAAGAGTATTGGATGCTGAAAATATTGTTATCGAGAGAAAGAAGGGTGTTACTTTTAAGCTATATATTTCGGATGTAGAAAATCAAGACAAAGTAAGGGTTGTTTTGAAAGAAAGATCTTACTCTGCAAAATGTATAGATAAAACTCACTATGAGATTTGCGCTCCTGAAATTAAACGTTCGGGTAAGTATAATGTCGATATATTTGATGGGGAAAATTTGCTTGGTTCTGTTGTAATTAACGTAAAAGGAACTGTGGGTACATCAAATAGTGATTTTGATGATTTGTTCTAAGGAGTGTAGGTATGGATTACATTGAAAAACTCAGAGATAATTTTGATGAAATGGTCGTCTATAAAGACCTGAAAAAAACGAACTTTTTCACGGCATTAAGTCTGCCTGCATTTATGAGAGATTGGTTGCTCAGAAAATTTGAGGATGAAGACGGCCAATTTGATCAAGATGAATTATCTAATTTTGTAAAGAAATTTATACCTCGGAAAGCCGATTGGAATGCTATCAAAAGTAGAATTATTGTAGATGGAGAAAGAGTTAAATTTCTTGCAAAAATAGCAGTCAACATCGATATAAGATCAAGCGAGGTTTCCTTTGCTTTGCCTGAATTTGGTTTAGGGTTTAGGGAAACAATTATTGAGCCTAATGTTTGGGAAGACTGTAAAGATGAACTCGTAAAAGGTAGAGATATATGGGGGATGGTTGAACTTGGCTATCGCCAACCAGACAGTTACGACATTGAATTTGAATACGAGGCAAAAAAATCAAAGGCAAAATCTTCAAAAGACGGAAAAATCAAACTGATTTCCTTTAAGAATTTTTGTCCATATCAAATAGATGTCGAGCAATATAAAGAAGCCCGCAAGGAATTTACAACAGACGAATGGATAAATGTCTTATTGGGCGCAGTTGATTATAACGCTTCAGGTTATAATACCGAAGAAGAAAAATTAACTATGCTAACAAGACTGTTGCCGTTTGTAGAAAAGAGATTGAACTTAATCGAGCTTGCTCCTAAGGGTACCGGAAAATCATATCTGTTTGGCAATGTAAGCCGTTATGGATGGTTGTCAAGTGGCGGAATTATGAGCCGTGCAAAAATGTTCTATGATCAAAGCAAAAGGCGAGAAGGATTGATTGCCGGAAGTGATTTTGTTACGTTAGATGAGGTTCAGACGATATCTTTTACTGATACGGATGAAATGAGGGCTGCGTTAAAGGGCTATTTGGAAAACGGCAATTTTACAGTAGGCGATTATAAGGGAATTGCTTATGCTGGAGTTATCCTGTGCGGAAACATCAGGAAAGAAATTATGGATGCAGACGGATATAGCAATATGTTTGTCGAGTTGCCCGATGTATTCCATGAATCAGCATTGATTGAAAGATTTCACGGGTTTATCAAAGGATGGAACATTCCGAGAATGAATGATGACCTGAAAGTGTCCGGTTGGGCATTAAATTCTGAGTATTTCTGTTCAATCTTGCATGAACTTAGAGATGATATGTTATATCGTTCTGTTGTTGATGAGCTTATCGTTGTTCCGGCTGGCGCTGATACAAGAGATACTGAGGCAGTGAAACGTATAGCAACAGCATATCTTAAATTATTATTCCCGCATGTACAAAGCGCGAAAGATATTTCGCCGTATGATTTTAGAAGATATTGCCTTGATAGAGCAAAAAGGATGAGAGATACTATTCGTTATCAACTTGGACTCCTTGATGTTGAATATGCGGGAAAAGATATGCCCATGTTTACAGTAAACGAAGAAGGTTAAGTATGACAGAAAAAAGATGTTACGTGTGCGGTAAAGAGCCTTTGACAAAAGATGAGGTTGGCCTAACCAAAAAGCTAATAAATAAAAATGCAAAACAATTTTATTGCTTGGCTTGTCTTGCAGATGAATTAGAAGTGACGCAGGAAGAGTTGCTGGCCAAAGTTGAACAGTTCAAAGAAGAAGGTTGCACTTTATTTAAGTGAGGACATCATGGCGAGGATAATATATGCCGATAATGCGGCAACTACACAATTAAATAAAACAGCCATTGAAGTTATGAAACCGTTTTGGTTGTATGAATACGCTAATCCATCGCAGCCATATTCTTTTTCTCGTAAAGTAAAAAATGCTTTGAAGGAAGCGAGAAATACTATTGCGGAATGTATAAATGCATTGCCTAATGAAATTTATTTTACTTCCGGAGGAACAGAAAGTGATAATTGGGCAATTCAAGGAGCAGTTTTAGCTAACAGAGATAAAAAAACGATAATTACATCTCAAATTGAACATCATGCTGTTTTAAAAAGTTGTAAGTACATGGAAAATTTTGGGTGCAATGTCATTTATCTCCCCGTCAATTGCCTTGGAATACTAGAACCAAAAGTGCTTAGCAATGCCATTACTTCAGATGTTAACTTGGTAAGCATAATGTTGGTTAACAATGAAATAGGTGCTCGACAGGATATAAAAAAGCTTGCAAAAATTGCGCATGATAGAGGCGCCCTCTTTCATACAGATGCAGTACAAGCAGTGGGGCATATCAAAGTTGATGTGAAAGATTTGGGTGTGGATTTAATGTCGGCCTCTGCACATAAATTTGGAGGCCCTAAGGGTATAGGATTTTTGTATGTGAAAAATGGAATCAATATTCATCCTTTTATGAAGGGTGGCGCACAAGAATTTAATTTTCGCGCCGGGACAGAAAATGTTCCTGCTATAGTTGGGATGGCCACAGCGTTGCAGCAAAGTGTTTTACAAAGAGATTTAGGATATATAAATAGCTTAGAAAACATTATTGTGCATATTTTAAAAGGCAACGGGTTGACGGAAGGGATTGATTTTATAATAAATGGCAATGAGGAAAGTAGGGTTCCGGGTATTTTTTCGTTATCTTTTGCAGGAAAAAGCGGAGAAATGATTTTACACAGAATGGATTTGATGGGAATAATGATTTCTACCGGAGCGGCTTGTGACAATGTTCATACGAAAATTTCACATGTTATTCGTGCGATAGGCGTGAAAGAAGATTTTGCGCAAGGTACAATTAGAATTTCCTTAGGCATGGATAATACCTTAGAAGAGGCTAAACAGATCGGGGATGCATTAGTAAAAATAATCGGTAAAAAAGGTGACTAAGATGTACGATTTTGTAAAGAACAAACAAGAACTTAAAGAATTAAAAGAAGCCTGTGAAAGCATTATCAAAAATGTGCAAAATAGTTTCTTGAGAGATTATTTTACTTTTCAGTTCCATTTGATTGGCAGTGGAATGAACAATCTAATAACTCAAAACGGGGAAACAGGGGAGTATGATCTCGATTATAATTTTATTTTGCAGAAGGATAAGCAGAATCTATTCTCTAATCCTAAGAAAATAAAGGAGCTTTTTATTCAAGCATTTAATGAAGTCAATCCTGATTTGGGGTTTAAGCCCGCTGAAAACAATACCTCGGTAATAACTTCGAAATTGATATTCGGAGGTAAATTGCATTTTTCATTTGATGTAGCAATCCTGTGCGAAGGTTACAATGGAAATTACCTAAAATTGATTCACAGCAAAACAACCAGTGAGTATTATTGGAATGAATTGAAATCTTCTAGAAATTATCAATATAAGATTAAGGAATTGAAACGAATAGGCGTATGGAATGATGTTAGAGAAGCTTATTTGTACAAGAAGAACACTTATTTATGCAGAGGAGAGGACCGTGCTTCTTTTTCTGTCTTATTGGAAGTGCTTAACGAATTTTGTATGCGTTACAAGGATGAACTGGATGTATGACGGCAGAAGAATTTTGGGATAAAATAGTAATATCCGAAGAAGAAAAAGAAGTTTCTAAATACTTTTTAGAGTATAGAGGTGTAGCTGAACATGAAAATGTTAGAGTTTTTTTACAATCTCTGAAAGAAACCACAGTCGAATATTCTGAAATTGCAACAGTGTTTCGTTATGACAAGCGTATAAGACGAATTATTTTTAAATATATAGGATTTCTTGAAGAATATCTAAGAGCATATATATCTAATACATACGGGGAGAATACAAGAAAATTTCAGCACACAAGTAAATTAAATGCCGCTTTTAATAAATTGGGGAATCTTTTTCTGGCTTTAAGTGATTTAACTTTTGGTCAATTAATTAATCAGATAAAATTGTTGAGTGAAGAAGAAAAATATAGTATATTTTCTTACCTAGGAAAGGTAAATTTGTTTAATAATAGTAATCTAGATGCTTTGGTTGTTTTAAGAAATGAAGTATATCATAACCGTTTTCTTTTGGACAACAAGAGATTGTCCGTTTGTAAGTTGGGTGACAACAATAATTCGTTATGGATTAATTTAGTTAATTTGTCCAATCATCTCCCTGATAAACTCCAATTAAATTTTTCAAGCGATATAAACAGTAGTAAATTTTGTGATAAAATGCCGGAAAAATATCAAACCAAATGGGATTTGCCTAATAATTTGATTATATCAATTTGATTTATAATGTCGATTAAATTGAGGATTAATAGCAAAAAAAGCCGCAGTAATGCGGCTTTTTCGTTTTATCTGGTAGTGTAGGATTTACCTTCTACTGTAATGCGGTTGCCTGTAATGTCCGGCAGGCCGCTTTTACAAGCACGAACGATAACATGAGTATTGTCAGGTTCGACTTTCGGCATATCTCCGTCGTCGAATTTATCTTCGTTTCCGACTTCGATTATCTTGAAGCCTTTGGATACCATGTATGACGAGAATTGCCAGAGTTTCTCGAAAAGTCCGTTGGAGTCCATGATGACCGAGAGGTTTTCGGTCGGGTGATATGCTGTAATTCTGAAATAGTTTGCCATTGCTTAATACCTCCTATGCGGCAATTTGTTTAAGTGTTCTGTTGGCGTAAGGGAGCCATACTTTGTTGACATAATGCAAAACTTCTTCGTTCGGTTTGTGATCGTGTTCTCCGTAACATTGAAGGACTTTCTTTTGCGATATTGAGTATTCGACTGTAACGAACGGAGTGTTGGGTTCCTGTTTGTTTCGGACAAAGAAGATGAGCGATTCTTCCCGTACCATACGTTGGTCATAATTCATTCTGCCTACGCAGTGATGCAAGGCTTCGCCTTCCCGAATCAGATCTGCCGGACTTTTTGCAATAATACATACAAACGCGCTTCGTTTTGCGTGTTGCAAAGATAGATATTTCTCGGCAACGGCGGCAAATTGAACATACAATTCCTTGCGTTTTTCTTCGTCTTCCATAGCCTTTTTTGTAGCGTATTCGTCTATGCGAATATCGTGCCAGCGTTTGAAATCGTGGGGAAAACGGTTCTTGTCTTCCGTCATATCAATGCCGAGATGCCGGCAGGCTTTTAGATAGTCGAGATAAGTGTTCGGGTTGGTCTGTTGTTTTGCGATATAGTCGAAGAACCGCGCTAGGTCTTTGCCTTTGAACAGTTCTTTGATGGGAGTAAGGCTACTGTCGTGGACAAGTCTGAGTTTGGATTCCTTGTATGACTGCAACAGATCAAGTGATTTTTTCGTTTTATATGCCCGAACAATGACGTCGATATAGTAGTGTCTGCTTTGAAGCAACGCTTTATTGGAAATGAGCCACTTGCAGAAGGCTTTGTCCGTTCCGCAACGCTTTAATATCGTTGTACTCAGGGCAATTCTTGTAAAGCCGAGTTTCATCAGCATTTCGAGCTGTGGATATTGCCTATAAAGCCGTAAATACTTAAAAATATTGCAGCCCTGATACAATTTGTATGCGCTGTATTTGAATTCCGGCAAGCGGTCTATAAAGTGGGGATTGATAAGCACAGCGTATGGATCATAGTATTTATCGTCCGCCCAACACCAGCCGCGTTCGTACCAGTTTTCGTATTTTTGCAAGCCTTCTTCGTACCAGCCGAAACGAAAACCCATGCTTGCGCAATAACAGTATTCCATATCTTTTACAAAGCATTTTTTCGAGTTCAGTCCGTGAACGGCAACTTGCTTGCAGTACCATTTTTTGTAGCGATGTTTTACAGCAACGGTTACTTTTATAAGCTCGTTTTTCCAAGTGGTAAGATAGGCATAACAACGAACGTGACCGTCAGGGTTAGGATAGTTTTTGTTGTCCGCTTTTCGAATTTGGTTCAATATGTATTTCGGGATAGGTCTGATGCCTGTTTCTTTCATAATTTTACCTCAAAGTAAGTTTATCTCCGAAGATTGCGTCTAATTTGCAAAGCGCTGTTTTATCAAAAGCGGAAGTGTCAAATCTGTCGCCAAGTTCGTCGTCAATGTCTTTCGGTTCTTCAATATCACCGTCAAACTTGCACATTTCTTCTTCGGTTAGATCGTCGTAATCGTATTCATCTTCAGGCAAAAGTCTTATGTCGTCTTTCGTTTCAGCAATAGCAACTTTGTGTTTTCGAATTATTTTATTTAAATAGTTATTTGCCGCATGGTAGGGAAAACCTATCATCGGAATACGGCTTGTAAGTCCGAAATCTCTGCTTGTAAGGGTTAAACCAAGTTCGTCGGAAAGAGTTATGGCATTGTCCCCGAAAACTTCATAGAAGTCGCCCAAGCGGTATAGGAGTATACGGTCAGGATATTTCTTCTGTAAGTCTTGATACTGTTGCCACAAAGGGGAGACCGGCTTTTGCGTTTCAACTTTTGCCTTTTCTTCGGCAATTTCGGAAAGGATTTCGTCGATTTCTTCTTTTGAAGGCTGTTTGTCCTCGTCGTTGACTTCGGGTTCAGATTTCGGCTCTTCCATAAAGTCAAATAATGACGCTTGCCGCTGTTCGGGTTTCTTCGGTCCGACTTTCCTGACCTGAGCAGGCGTTTTCTTTGGAGTAGGTTTGTATTCCGTTCCATCTTCGTTAAATAGCGTGCCTTCTATAGACTCCTCCTCGAAGTAATGCACCGCCCAGCCGTACACAACTTTATCTTCCACGCAAGCGGAATTTGCGCCTTTTGAGGCAAGTTTCCTTGCCTCATCCGATGCGTATTTCATAAAGCCGTCCAGAGTCTTTTTGTTGATAAAGGTCTTACCGTCCTTTTCAAAAGGCGTACCATTGTTGATTTTCTCTGCAAGAATTTCGCTTGCGTTTTCTTCAAGGTACGCTTTTACGAGTTCTTGTTCTTTGGTTTTGGTTTCAAGATTTAATCGCATAGTTTTTCTCCTTCGATAAATGCTTCGGAAGCAATCATGATTCCTGTTGAAACGCCGCGTTTGTAAATCATGCGCATCAGCTCATCGTAATTATCATCGGTAAGTTCGATAAATTTTTCAAAGAGCTCGTCGCTTTCTTTTGACAGCGTGGCTTTAAGTTTGTCGTAAAGATCGAGTTCTTTTTTGCGTTTCTTTTCGGGAAGCGCAATGTCTTTTGCATCGATATTTCCGTAGTAAAGTTCTTCAATGATAGATTTCATATAGTACCTCCTTAAAAGGGCATATCGTCCAATAGTTCGGCGGCTTTTTCGACAAGATGTTCAAGGCTTGTGTAGTGGTTAAAACCGCCTCTGTAATCGACTTCGTTTTTTGCTGTGCGAATGAGGATATTGTCGTACCATTCGTTTGAAAAATACCTGACGTCGCTGATAGATATGTACACAAACTTGTTTTGACTGCTTTGGATAAAGGCAGAAAAGCAGTAGTGATTTCTGCTTACATTGACGAGTTGCCAGTGATTTTCTTTGCACATTGCTTTCAGATAGTTTATATATTTGGCTTGAAAGGATTTGTAATCTTCGCCGGTGTAACAGCCGGTTGAAAATTCGTAATTCAGATACTTTTTGACTTCTGCTAATTTAGCCATAGTGTTAAACCTCCTTGACGATTGAGTAAACGTCGTCTGCGTAATAGGTACAGTTGAACCAATTAAAAAGGGCGTGACATTTCACGCCCTTGTAGTCCACGATGTAGTCGTTATCTCCGACTTTATCGATTATCGTTATTTCGTCCATTTCACCGTTAAGGGAATGGATATGTGCTAGTGATTTATAGGGTTTCATTTATTTTACCTCCATAATTCTAATTTCAAGAAAGTCGTGTTGATACCAGTCGTTTTTGTCTGTGATGTTCCACCAGCAATCAAATTCTTGCGATCCGTCCGATTCGATATGTTCTGCAAATTCGTAACCGTCTAAGATTTCTCCGTGCTCATCGAAGGCATCTGCAACCCAACTTATTTCAGGATTTTTTTCGTTCTTGATGATTTCATTAAAGCGATGGTAAGCCTTTGTGTATGTATCGAAAAGTTCAATGTCTACGTGACTGTCGTCGCTTGTAGACCAATCTAAAATCACTGCGTATGCTCTCATAGTTCACCTCACGCAATTCTTTTAATGCCACCGCCGAAGCTCTGTACGGTAACGCTACCGAATTCCGAACACCAGTCATCGTCTTTGTTCCAGACGTAAGCAAAAGCCGTATGACGGTTGCCTTGACTGTACACAAGTGTTTCCCATTCTTCAGGATAGTCTGTTACGATAAGGAAGTCGTAAAGCTCTCCGAATTCCGTGTATTCGTGCGTAACGGCATAGACTTTGCATTTGTGTTCGTTTTCGATTGCTTTCATCTTTGCGTAAAGTTCAGGCTCTTGGTCGATCCAGAAACCGCCGAATTGTTCAAAGAAGCAAACTTGGTCGTTTTCTTTGAATCCTTTGATGTACGGTTTATAGATGTCCATTTTCTTCATGATTTCGATTGCTTTTTCTTTCTTGGTGATAGTCGTTTTCATAGTCTTTTTCTCCTTAAATATAATTTTCTAATTGTTCAAAGTTGTAAGCGATGTTTCTAAGTGTTTCTTCAAAGCCGAACCATGCCAGCAAGTTTTGATTGTATGTATCCTGTGCAAGCGGATCTTCCTTGTCCCACTTATCTCCGAAAAGTTCGGAAGGGGAGTAAAGCCCCGTTCCGTTCATCGTGTCGTACAAAAGGTCATTGATTTCCTGTCTGTACTGTTTGTAAAAACGCACAGTATCGGTGTAGTAGATCAGTTCGCCTACGATACCAGACTGGCAACCGTGATAAAGCACGTCGGTAAAGATATTCTTCTTATCCGAATAGTCGCTCCATTCATCGATAACGTAGTTGCAAACCCGCTTAGTAAGCGGACTGCTTGAGTTACGTTTCAGTTCTTTAATGTTTGCAAGAGTAAGTTTCATTTCATTTCCTCCTGATAATTTTCGTAATATTCGCTTTCTTCGTTTTGACGTTCTTCTTCATAGAAGAGAGGGTCGGTGTCACCGCACCTTCCATCGCAGGTACCATATAAAAAGCAGTTTTCACAAAGACTCATTTTTCAACCTCCTCAAAATCGTCCAAGTCGATTTGATTAAAATCAACGCCGTATTCAAAGTACAGTCTGCCGCAATCTTCCAAAAGATCAAAGGTGTGAACGCTGATGCGTCCTCGGTTGGTTACGGCAACCGTTATTTCTTTCTTTTCCGTGTTGATGTCTATGAGGTTAAAGGTGATAAATTCTTCGCCGTCATAGAACTGAAATTCGCTTAATTGATACTGTTTTTTCATTTTTATTTCCTCCGATTTTTATTTCGCTAATTTGTACCAGATGTAGTAATTGACTTCAATGTCGCGTCCATCGTATTCAACAATTTCGTAGTACGCGCCTTTGAATTCGTCTGTGCTGTTCGTGATAGGGTGGCAATCCTTCACGCAAGAATAAACCCTAATGTAAGGTTTACCGGATTTGCTGATGTTTGCAGTAATCAGATCTTCATCGGTGATATACCCGACACCTGTTACTTTGGTGTTCTCGACTCTACCTAACTTGGTAATTGAGAAAATAACTTTTTTCATTTGCTTTTTACTCCTTATTTTTTTATTTGCCTTTCGACAGGAGCTAAGTACCACTGAAGGAAGCACATATCTGTAAGCCTTGAAGTACAGCCTCTCGGAAGTCAACGAAAAGAAAAATTTATTGACGTATGATGTTTTATTCGATTTCAATCGCAGAAAATAAAAAAAGGCCATACTCTAAGTCGAGTATGACTGTTCTTTCTCATTAAGTTTTAAGCGATAAATTTTTCCGTTGACTTGCCGCTTACTGCTGTGGTACAACGACGCCACGAAAGGCATTAAAAAATAGGATGCGAATTAAGCATCCTATTCGTGGGTAATCTTATACGATATGTTTTCATAGCTAAATAAAAGGTGTTCAGTTGGGGTCTCATCGAGTCCGCCAAAGTGCGGCTTGCCTGAAAGTCGCAAACAAAAGGACACCACAAAACGGTGTCTTTTTTATTTGCTCCGTATTGCTTCGCCGCACAACAGGCTTCGGCAGAGGGAAGACGAAATAACGTATCGCTACACTTCGTTTCGCTCCCCCTCGTTGCACTCGGGACGAATCCCTGCCTCCGCCAAAGTGCGGCTTGCCTGAAAGTCGCAAACAAAAGGACACCACAAAACGG
>OEQY01000043.1_pt1 | contig 49122 bp, 39 predicted proteins | sample 1539871 | NCBI WGS metagenome assembly OEQY01 (sample SAMEA3891877, study PRJEB23780) | metagenome | biome: terrestrial biome; feature: animal house; material: Caecal content | place: Italy | collected 2015-05-05 | reverse complement strand
TTTTTTCAGTTATTCATTTTGTTTTGTGCACTTTTCTCTTAAGTTCGCGCTTATGGGGGTTATCCCAGATGTCTCAGATCATCTATAAATCTATAGAAAAAATAAGTGCATAACCATCATTTCTACTGGCTATACACTTATTATACGAGGTTAATAAATATGGATAATAAGCATAAACATTTAGAATTGGTACAAGGTGTTGTAAATCGCATGGCAAGTAACTTATTTATGTTAAAAGGATGGGCTGTGACATTAGTGGCGGGCATTTTTGATTTAGCAGGCAAAGATGCGGACAAATTTTAGAAAGAAGCTGGAAAGTGGCAGCGTTAACAATGGATTCCGTGGGAAATCAGTTTTTCTGTTAGAGAGACAGTATGAAATAAGCGTACAAATCATCGGAATGCACTTCTTGTTGTTATTCTTCCTGATAAAAGAGGATTGTATGATTATTATGATAAAAGTAAACTTCTCTCTATATTGAAAAGCAATATCGAAAATAGATATGCTTATGTAGTTACATGGGATGATTTCTTAAAATATCCGCAAGTAGATATGAATATTGCATTTGATCACAAAGGTAATACACCTTCTTATAAAATTGTTAAAACTGTTTAGTGATGTTATGTTGTAATGGCATGGTGTTTTATCTATGAAATAGCTTGCAACTGCAAAAAGACTGATGTAATATAAATCAAATATGTTAATGAGGAAGAAGCAAAAATACAAATAAAGGGACAAAGGGAGAACGCATTATGAACAGAGAAATTTCATCATTTATTGATAAGTATGTAAAAGCGATTAAAGACAATAGTGCAGCTATGTTTATTGGAGCGGGATTTTCAAAAAGTGCAGGATATGTAGATTGGAAAAATCTACTTAGAAATGTGACAGATGATTTAGGTCTCGATGTTGATAGGGAATATGATTTAGTTTCCTTAGCTCAGTATTGTTATAATAAAAATGGAAACAGAAGCATTATTAATGATGTGATTTTTGACGAGTTTACCAAAGAAAAAGAGATGGATGAAAATCATCGAATTATTTCTCGTTTACCTATTTTTACCTATTGGACAACAAATTATGATTCATTGATTGAAGATGCCTTGACGGAAGAAAAAAAGGTTGTGGATGTCAAATATAATAACAAACAGCTGTCGCTTACCAAGCCACATAGAGAGGCGGTTGTGTATAAAATGCATGGTGATAAGAGCAATCCCGATGAAGCAATATTGATAAAAGACGATTATGAAAAATATTATAGAGAGCATGCACAATTTATTACTGCATTAAGTGGCGATTTAGTTTCAAAAACTTTTTTGTTTGTTGGATTTAGTTTTTCTGATCCTAATATTGATTATATATTAAGTAGAGTTAGAATTGATTATGGATACCAAAATAATAGACAACATTATGCAATTATGCGTAAAGTGAATGAAGGGGATTACGCAAACCGAGCAGAGTATGAGTATGCGAAGCGCAAGCATGATTTTTTCATTGAAGATCTTAAACGTTATAATATTCGTGCTTTGCTTATTGATGAATATAGTGAGATTACGGAAATATTGAAGGAAATTGATAAAAGATTAAATCATAATAATGTTTTTATTTCTGGTAGTGCTCAACAATATGGGGATTACACCGAAAAAGAAGCTCTGGAATTTATTCAGTTACTTAGTAAAGAGTTGATTTCGCAAGATTTTAATATAATTTCAGGATTTGGTTTGGGTGTAGGAAGTGCTGTTATTATTGGAGCTTTGCAAGAAATATATATGAACAGAAAAAGTGTGAATGAGGATAGATTACTTTTACGTCCATTTCCTCAGGGTATTGAAGATGATAATACTCGACAGACTTTATGGAAAAAGTATCGAGAAGATATGATTTCTCGTTCTGGTGTGTCAATTTTTTTATTTGGAAACAAATTGGTTAATGATGAAATTGTGTTGGCTAATGGTATGAAATCTGAATATAAAATTGCTTTGGAAAAACATTGTTTAATAGTTCCTGTTGGGTGTACAGGGTATATGGCACAAGAAATATGGAAAGAAGTCAATGCAAATATGCTTGCTTTTTACAATAATGTTGATGATATATTGATTAGTGCATTTAAAAAATTAAACTGTAAATCTGATAATTTAGAATTGACAAATAATATTATTTCATTTGTTAATTTATTCAAGAGTGGGAAATATAGTCCAATGTAATGTATTTAGAGGAGCAGATATATCACACAAACCCACATGCCCCGCTCACCTGGCACCACCATAAATGAAACCTCTCTGTATAAAATTATTGGATTTCATTGCCTTCCTCCATATTATTTCTTATACTGAAAATAACGGTAGAGATCGTTTATTTTCTGGGCCTTTAGCCCGTCACACAAAAAAAGCCTACCTGATTTTCTCAGATAGGCTCTTTGTATAATATAAACCCACATGAACCATTTCTGTTCTCTGGGGTACTCGATACTGACGACCTTTTCTCCTTGTTGTTTCTATACTACAACTGTTTAAAACTCTTTCTACTTTTTATCACATAATAATCCTACAAAAATATAAAGCAATTGCTTCTTTTGTTTTTCGTTGAATCCAATCAAGCCTTTGATCTATTTCTATAAAAAACAAAAAATAGATCGTCTGTTAACCATCTATTTCTATACTTTATATCATGTATGTAGTTTTATTTATGTTTTATTATTAATTTAAGAGAATCTATGATATCTGAACCAATTCTTAATCACATTCTCCTAAAAGGGTACGCTTCGCCATTTGCAGACATAAAAATCTGCAATTTCCCCCAGCCCTTATGTATACTTTACATTTATTACAAGTGCCCACGCTTCAAGTAATATCCGATAAAGTATTGTCTCAACTTCTAAAAACATGTTCTAGAAGCTTCTCCTTTATTATAACAACTTTTACTTCTTTGTCAATTGGAAATAGATAGAACTATTTCATTTTCCTTCCACTCCAATTCGTCACCTGCCCCTATATACTCGATTTGCTCTCCCATTTGCTGTTTTAAATATTGATAATACTCCACTCTTGTACAGTGGCAAGTATAGTATTTTGTATGGTAGGTCTGAAGTTTGGTTCCAATTTTTGCAGCAAATTCGGTATCAATGCTGCCATCTTTTTCTGGTTTTGCGAAGTGGAATCCTCCAATTAAAATATCTGGCTCTTTTCCAATTAATATTTTACATTTTTCTATAATATTGACGACTCCGCTATGACTGCATCCAGAAATCAGTATCCATTTTCCATTTTCTTTTAAAATTAAGTTTTGCTCGTGGGAGAAATCATCGGTTACATACGTAATCCCCTTCTGCATCGCCAGTCCATCGTTTCCTTTTGAATAATATTGATTTCCTGTTACATTGGAAAATAGAATACATCCATCCTCTATTACTTCCCATTCTTTTGTAAAATGAATTTGCTGGGCTCTGAGTGGATGCTTGAGTTCTTGAATGATATTTTTTGGAATTCCTATATACGAAATTTTTTGGTCGTGAATATGAAAATGTGGTTCAAGTGCCTTTTCTCTTATATAAAGAGTTGCATGGTTGTTTCTTTCTAAAAATGCCTGAATCCCTCCACTATGGTCATAATGTCCATGGGATAGAATTACCGTATCCACTGCATTGAGATCTACATTTCTTTGTTTTGCATTCTCGACAAATAAATCACTTGCCCCTGTATCAAATAATATTTTTCTTTCATTCCATTCAATATAAAAGCTTAATCCATGCTGTGCTTTTATATTATTATAACAAGTTGTATTTTCCATTAAACATATAATTTTCATTGTTTCCTCCTAGTCATTACTATAAATTTTCTTTCCCCTTTTATTAAGATTATTGATTCCTCTAGCATATTTTGGACAACGGTTTCATATATTTTTCCATATCAATTTTTCATGAGGATTTTTTATGAACAACAATCAATTTATTTTTTCAGACCCTGCTCCATATCCTTCCATTGAGGTATGTGAGAAAAATCGCATGTATGCCAAAGCGATGCTTGCAAATGTAGGAAGCTGTAACTCGGAAATGTCTGCGGTTAGCCTATATTTTTATAACTGCGTGATTACCAAACATCCATTTCCAGAAATTAGTGAATGTTTTCATAAGATTAGTATAGTAGAAATGCACCATTTGCAAATCTTTTCTGAGTTAGCCTCTCTTTGCGGGGCAGACCCAAGATTATGGAGCTTTTATGGAGGTCGTGCTCGCTATTGGTCACCTGGATGTAATTTCTATTCCGCCGAACTTTCTACTCTGCTTAGAAATGCTGTTTCTGGTGAAAAGAAAGCAATTGAACAGTATCGACAACAGCTAAACTGGATTGAAGATGTCCATATCCGAGAAAATTTAGAACATATCATTAAAGACGAATTATGTCACGTTACTATTTTTGAATCTCTCTACGATCAGTTTTGTTCTTAGCCCAAACAAACGCTGCTCTTTCCAAACGAGAGAGCAGCCCATACTTATAAAGAGAGGGCTTTTTCCTCTTGCTTTTGCATATATAGTTCTTTTAAATCATCAATAGCCATCTCAATATCTAAAGTATGAAATCCAAGCCAACATTCATTTATTGTTTTAGCATCAGCAATTTTATATATTTCTTTGCTGCTTTCATTTGTGTAATAATGCCAATAGCGATAGAGATATCCTGCCCAATACATTACTTCGATTGAATACGTTTCACCAGCTTTTTTTAGACCACCTGACTCTTCATTTAACTCCTCAAGAATATATTCTTCTCCAGCCCACTGCAAACGATCATATGTATCATCTAGGGCAATTGCAGAATGACTATTCATAAAAGTTTTTATAAATGCAGGACAATCATATCCATTTTTCAACGCTAATTCAAACAGCCTTCCCTGTATATCACAGAGTTGACGTTTTTGAAGATTGAAATTCTTCACATTATTCACCCTCCTTTAATATTTCATCAAAAAACCGACCTTCTCGGCGATATTTACGACAAATTTGATCTGCCAGAGCAATACCTTTCAAACGATTTAATTCACTTTTCTCTTTTAGTAGTCCTCTATCCTTTTCAGAAACTTCTTGTTCTTCCAGAATTTTTATTTTTTCACATGCTTTTTTGGTTAAGGCAACATATTGTTTTCCAAGTTTAAGTGCTGAAAGACTATTAATTAAAGCTAAATCAGTAATGTCTCCTTGAAAGAAACGATCCAACACAATGAACATTCTATCATTTGCTATATAACCTACAATCATATCACAATCTCTTGACAAGTTTTCAAATCTCTTATAGATTTTGGAATTTTTTACAGCTTCCATCTTACCACGATTGTACGCCACTAATAATGCCCAATCTAAGCCGACTTCCATATCAAAAATTTTAAGATCGGATAAATCAACACTTAACGTATATAGTTTCGCTTTTGGATAATTACAAATTAAAGTAAGTGGCTGAGTGCGATCTGTTCCCATATAAAACCCTTTTCCAAAATCGCAACGACTACGGCTAATAGGTGCAATTGCACCCTGGATTCCTGATTTCGATCCATGATAAAGTGTTACAACTTCGTTAATACGAACCATATGATTCCCTTTTAATTGAGACACATCAATATTGTTATTGGAGCATAAACTTTTAATTGCATTCATATTAACCTCCTTGATATGTTATATAACATTTGTTCTTTAGAAATATAATAAAATTTCTCTTCTAGACCCAATTTACAAGTTCTTCTTTGAACGATAAATCAAAATTCCCACTCCAATCCATGCCACGAAGGATATCATTACTGCCATATCCCAATACCAGAATCCTCGATGCCAAATACCGATACTGCCCTCGAATCCTGCTGGAATATCGACGGTCAGAATTCCCTGCTCTCCTCCATAAACAGAGATCGGCTGTCCATCTGCAGTCTCTGCATCATATCCGAGATAATAGATCAATGGCATTTGTACGGATACGGTTTCTGCACTTGTATTTGCTGCCTGAAGTACAATTTGGCTGCCCGATTTTTCATAAGAAATAACCGCTGGCTGACTTTCCCAATCCCTCATTGGCTGAATTGATTCTATCCCGTCCATTGCCTGTGGTAAATATTCTCCTCCCCATCCTACATTTTTCCAATCCGCTGTAATTTGATTTGCCCCACTGTACGGCTGTATCACTGGAGAAGTAACATTTAATATATCGAGAAACTGTGCTGCGCATAGAATGCTTGCTGCGGCAGTGAGAATAAACATTGGTTTTTTCCACATTGGACGTTTCTTTAAAATTAGCAATAAAATACAACAGCCCAAAAATGTGAAAAATCCAGTTGCTAAGAAAAGATAACGGGAAGGCAGACGAAACTTTGTTAACATTTCTCCAATTGTTCCTATTTCTCGTATCAAATCCCATGGAAATAGTTTTAATGTGAAAAGAAGCGCCAATGTTCCAAGTCCAAAAAACCATTTTCCAAGCCGATAGTATGGGGTATTTTTTTCTTTTTTCTTCCAAATCATTATGATTACCAAAAATCCGAAAAAGACAACCGTAAAGACAGCTCCTAATCCCAAATAGTTTTTTGGCTCATCCAATTGAACTGCAAATAGATGAAATAAATTCCACAGATTTACTCCCTCTGGCTGAATCCAATTGATGTCTTTTTTCATCGCATAGAGCGGAACTCCCATCGAACTCACTCCTTGAAGCATAGGGATTAAAAACCAAAGATTTAAAACAATCGCTGAAATTGCTGTCTTACATAATGCGAAAAATCGCTTTGGCTCTAGGGTTGAGCGTAATAATAAAATACAAACGAGAATGGTAAACACTCCAATCATTTCACAGCTAATGATATGGGATTGGATCAAACCACTATACCCCAATGCTGGAACGATCCATACAAATCGATACGAGGTTTCTTTTGTATCCATTGTATAAATTCGATATAAGCCATACACAATCAATGGAAAAAAGGCCATTGCCATGGATTCTCCTACCGCCGCACGCAAATATACATTAACCAGACGATAATATGCCAGAGAATACATCATAGAACCAAGCAATCCAATATATCTGCTCTGAAACATTCGCTTGATCGCCCAGTAAGAAATTAAAACAGTCATAATATTCATAAGAATCACAAATGCTTTATATGACTGCATCAAAGGTAATCCAATTGCGTGTAAAATTGCAGATGGATAGAGAAACAATTCTGGATAAAACATCGGACTTGCATAACCAAATCCCCAGTTTAAACAACTATGAATCCGAATTGGAAACTGTCCTTCTCGCAATGCTGATTTCATTCCAACAATTCTAGCCAAATGATAATCTAAATCTTGTAAATTTGGACTGATTAAAGAATCCTTCGTTAATGGTAAACAAAGCATCACAACTGTTCCAGTTAAAATAAGAGCAATCCATCGCTGCTGCCTTCCCTCTTTTGTATCCGATGAATGTCTTCTCCAATATGATTTGGCAAAAATAATACCATCTATCATAAGAAATACACTCAGTATCCGAACCAAATCTTGCCCTATTTTATCTCTTGTTTCGATTAGAGAGATGCTTCCAATTTCCAGGTTTCCCTCTCCCTTATAAAAAGCCCTGATTTCTAACTCTTTTAAACTGGCTTCCAGCCAAATGATTGTTTTCATCTGATTGGACTGAGGGGACAATAACAATGGATCGGTTGTTAAAAGAAGGGGAGAAATCCAATTCTGTACTTCGATTTGATTTCCCTCTGTATCAGTATAATAATTTACAGTTACCTCATAGGAACCACGTTCTACCAATGGGACTACTCCTTTTGCAAACCAAAATGCTTCTCTCTCTTCATTCCATTCGTTTCCTTCTAAAATATCTGGGCTGGATGCATCAATCCAATATCCATTTTCTGTTTTTACACCAATCTCACTACTTAATGCTGCTCCGTCAATAATATACTCTTTTCGTTCTGAATTCCATTGCCATATACCAAATCCTACTAAAATTAGGATTTGTATCAAAATCCAGGCAATCCACTTTTTCTTCATTCTCCCTTTCCTCTCTCCTTTTAGAAATCTTTATCCTATTCGTTTTTAGATACAGAAAAAGGCGCAGAACCTCTAATATTTAGAGAATTCTTGCGCCTGACATTTCTTATTTCATTTCAGCGTATATCTATGATATGCACGGACTTACAGAGTTTATTTCAGCCACTCTTTTACTGTACCGTAGACGCCCTCTCCGTCCAATTTATATGCATGAAGCAGTTCTAACGCAGGACCAGATTCTCCAAAGACGTCATTAATTCCAATCTTTAATACTTTGGCAGGATAGTTTTCACAAAGACAATCACAGACTGCACTTCCTAACCCTCCAATAATGGAATGTTCTTCAATTGTAACAATCTTTCCTGTTTCTTTGGCAGCCTGGATAATAATTTCTTCATCCAATGGTTTGATCGTATGAATATTAATGACTCTTGCATGAATGCCATCTTTTTCTAACATCTCTGCTGCTTCTATTGCAGAATTTACAGTAAGACCAGATGCGACTAACGTTACATCTGTTCCGTCCTTTAACAAAACTCCCTTGCCCAATTCAAATTTATAATCAGGACGATCATTAATAACTGGAACTGCTAAACGGCCAAAACGTAAATAAACTGGTCCATCATGCTCGATTGCCGCACGAACGGCTGCTTTTGCTTCAATATCATCGGATGGATTGATTACTACCATTCCAGGGATTGTGCGCATTAATGCAATATCTTCGTTACATTGATGGGTTGCACCATCTTCTCCAACTGAAATTCCTGCATGGGTTGCACCAATTTTCACATTCAAATGCGGATAGCCGATTGAATTTCTAACTTGTTCAAATGCACGTCCTGCTGCAAACATGGCAAAACTGCTCGCAAAAGGAATCATACCTGCTGCTGCCAGACCCGCTGCAATTCCCATCATATTTGCCTCTGCAATACCACAATTAATATGACGTTCTGGATAGGCTTTTCTAAATATCGCTGTTTTGGTAGCTGCTGCCAGATCCGCATCCAATACGACTAAATTATCGTATTCTGCACCAAGTTCTTTTAATGTATTACCATAACTTTCTCTTGTTGCAATTCTCTTTACATCTGACATAATGCTTCACCAATCCTTTCTAAATCCGCCATTGCCACCTTATATTCTTCATCGTTTGGAGCTTTTCCATGCCAATCTGCAACGCCTTCCATAAAAGATACGCCTTTTCCTTTTAATGTCTTTGCTATAATTGCAACAGGAGTTCCTTTCACAGATCTAGCTTCTTCAAACGCTGCCCGGATTTGTTTCATATCATTGCCATCTTCTAAATTAATGGCATAGAAATTAAATGCCTCAAACTTTTTATCAATTGGATATGGATTACAAACTTCTGCTACATCTCCATCAATTTGCAACCCATTATTATCTACAATAACGACCAAGTTATCTAATTTGTGAGCGCCAGCAAACATCGCAGCTTCCCAAACTTGACCTTCCTGAATCTCACCATCTCCAAGAAGCGTATAAACACGATAATCTTGCTTTCTTAACTTCGCTGCAAGTGCCATCCCAACTGCTGTAGAAATTCCCTGACCAAGTGAGCCACTGGACATGTCAATTCCAGGAATCATCTTCATATCTGGATGTCCCTGCAAATAGCATCCTAAATGGCGCAGACCTAACAAATCTTCTACTGGGAAAAATCCTTTCTGTGCTAAAGCTGCATATAATCCAGGCGCCGTATGTCCTTTCGACAAGACAAACCGATCCCGATCTTCTTTTTCAGGATTTGCTGGATCAATATTCATCTCTTCAAAATACAGATAGGTAAAAATATCAGCTGCCGAAAGAGATCCTCCTGGATGTCCTGCCTTTGCACTATGAACACCAGTAATAATTCCCTTGCGGACTTCATTTGCCACTTTCATTAATTCTAATTCTGTCATGTTGACTCCTCTCAACCTGTTTTTTGGAAGCATAAAGCCTCATCCTACTTAGTCCTTATATCGTTTTTCAAGCGCATAAATAATACCATTTTACACCAAACCTGTCAAGTACATTGACTCTTTTTCATTATATCATTTCCATTTTCAAAAGTAAAGAATAACTAAATAGAACAAAGACTTTGCCTTTTTTACTCGTCTGTAAACCGATATCCCACTCCTACTTCTGTAATAATAAAACGAGGATTGGTTGTATCTTTCTCTATTTTTCTTCTTAGTGTTGCCATAAAAACTCGGAGACTATTCGCATCTCCTCCTTCTCCATAACCCCAAATCTTACTTAATATTTGGTTATGTGTTAGTACTTTTCCTCTATTTGTAACAAAAAGTACAAGTAATTTATATTCAATCGGGGTCATATGAACTTCTTTGTTATCAATATAAACCATGCGTTTTACAAAGTCTATTTTTAAATAATCCCGTTCAAATGTTTCCATCATCTGTGTATCTGTATTTTTTGTCTTCCGAACTGCAACACGAATTCTAGCTAGTAATTCTCCCATATAAAATGGTTTTACTACATAATCATCTGCTCCTAAATCTAATGCCTTAATTTTTTCTGCTTCTTCTTGTCTGGCAGACACGACAATAATTGGTTTTTCCGAATAGCTGCGAATATGTTCAATTACTTGATTTCCATCCATATCGGGCAAACCCAAATCTAAAATAATAACATCTGGATTATTGGCATACGACAAACTAATTGCTTCCCTCCCCATGGCTGTTTTAATATAACGATATCCTTCCTGTTTTAAAGTCATGCATATAAAGTTTGAAATATACTTATCATCTTCCACGATTAACACAGTAACTTCCTTTTCCATCCTTTTCTCCATTTCTTTTTCCAACTTCCGTAATTTAAAAGATTCCTGAAATAAGCCCTATTCCATTATTTCTGGAAGACTAAATTGAATACGTGCTCCTCCCTCGTCTCGGTTTTCAGCCATCATACTGCCTCCATGAGCAGTTACAATTGCTTTACAAATGGGCAATCCCAAACCAATCCCCTTCCCAGTGTCCTGGCTAACTGGACGAAATGTTACAAACTCTTCAAATAAATGATCTTTTACTGTTTCTTCAATTCCACTGCCATTATCCTCAATACAAAACCAAACCATTCTTTCTTGTCTATATACACGAATTCGGATCATTCCATTTTCTTCTGTGTGCTTAATCGCATTGTCTAAAAGATTAATTAACACTTGTACAATTGCTTTTCCATCCATTGAAATAATAAATACATCATCTGGTACCACAATTTCAATACTCCGATTTTGACAGCGGCTCTTTACATGAGTGATCGCATTATTGATTACATCTTCCACTGCTTCTGGTTTTTTTTCAATAACCAGCTTTCCACTATCAATTTTCGTCATATTTAAAATATTTTCAATCAATTGAATTAACCAATCCGCTTGATCGTTAATATCCCTTGCCAGACTAACAATACTTTCTCGATCCAGCTGCTCTCCTGCCTCTATAATCAAATTGCTGGCTCCTGCAATCCCAGTTAATGGAGTTCTCAAATCATGAGAAATACTTCTTAACAATCCGCTGCGCATCTGTTCTTTCTCCATTGCAAATCGAATTCGTTCCTGCTCTATGGACAACTGCTTTGCAAGCTGTTCGTTTTCTCTTGCAACTTTTACTTGTTTTTGAAATCGTACCGTCAGATTGGAGGAAATCAATGCTGCTACTAAAAAAAAGAGTAATAAAATTACATCTTGGCGACGAGAAATAGTAAACGTCCGAAGTGGCTCTGTAAAAAGATAATTAAAACTCATAACGCTAATCAGGGAGGCAATAATTCCATACTGATATCCATTGGTACAGTACGCAACAAGTAAAACTCCTACAATAAATAGCATTAATACATTTTCCTTTCCAATTCCCATCCAATTCAACAAAATTGAAAATATCGTAATTGCCAGCATAATCATTATCATACGTATTCCATATATGACATGTTTATTTTTCACATCCATTCCTCCAGTTTTACTTTAGCAGTATTATGCCAGCTGATGCTGACTTGAATCCTGCGCCAAGACTCATAGGCAAGTCTTAATTTAGCAGGAAGGAAATTTCATCCATATCTGACTGTTATTTTACAAAATTTTTACAATCTTATCAATATCTATTTTCTTTCCGATTTACCCAATCATTACTTTTTCCACTGAATATCGTACTCGGGCAGCTCGTTTTCGCTCTAACAAAGATAATGCAAATGCCATGCTTCCAATTCTTCCGCAATACATAAGCAATATAATAATAACACGCGAAACGGTACTTAACTCTCTCGTTATTCCTGTAGACATTCCCACCGTTCCAATCGCTGAGAATACTTCAAATACAACATCTTCCATTGACAATGGCTGAAGATAACAGATTGCAATTGATGCGGTTACTGCCATAGTCAAACTAATGATTGCAACGTTGCTTGCCCTGCGAACTGCATCTTCTTCTAATCTCCTTCCAAAAATGTGACACTCCTTAGAATTTCTTAAATTAGAACCAACATAAATAAAAAGGACCATAATCGTTGCAGTTTTAATTCCTCCTGCCGTAGAACCTGGACTACCTCCAATAAACATTAATAGGCTTGTCAGCATTTTCGAACTTGTCGTCAGTCCTGCCGTATCAATTGTATTAAATCCTGCTGTCCTGGCAGTTACAGAACTAAACAAAGAAGTTAAAATGGTTTCTTTTATTCCCATATTAGCCATTAAATTATGTCTTTCAAAAATATAAAATAAAAATGCTCCTCCAAAAATTAGTACAATCGTGGCAGTTAGTACAATCTTTGTATGCAGCATATAGCGCCGAAAATGGAATTTATTTTTCGTCAAATCATCCCATACTAAAAAACCAATTCCCCCTATTACAATCAACGACATAATAACTACATTGACCAGTAAATCATTGGAATAAGAAACAAGTGAGCTATATTCTCCCGTAGTACTTCCCATAAGATCAAATCCTGCATTACAAAATGCAGATATTGCATGAAAAATGCTAAATCCGATTCCTTTTTGTACTCCAAACTCTGGTATAAAACGTATTGACAATACGATTGCTCCAATTCCTTCCATTATAACTGTCCCTTTTAAAACCTTTTTCGTTAAACGTACTATACCTCCGACCTGGCTTGTGTTCATACTTTCTTGCAGCAATCCCCTCATTCTTAATGAAATCTTTCGGTTCAAAAACATTGCAAATAAAACACCAATTGTTACAAAACCCAATCCTCCTATTTGAATCATTCCTAAAATCACTGTTTGTCCAAATAAAGTCCAATGGGTACTTGTATCTACTACTACCAGTCCAGTCACACAAGTAGCACTTGTAGCAGTAAATAACGAAGTTAAAAAATTCGTCTGCTTTCCTGGATTTGTCGCAATTGGAAGCATGAGAAGAATCGTCCCAAGTGCAATGACAAGAAAATATCCAAACGCAATCACTTGGGTACGAGTCATCCTCTCTCTTATTTTATAAAACATAACAGTTCTCCTTTATCATTCGATAAATTGTTTTTTCTGATAAAATAGTATCTTCCAATATCATAATTTTATTTTCCTGAAAGATTTTTCTATTCTGTTCTTCGTTACAAATAGCATAAGAACCATCACTGTCACAGCACGTCCGCAAAACGGTACAAGCAACTAAATTTTCATAATCGGAATCGTCCACTGCTAAAATATAGTTTGCTTTCCAAATATTACATTTTAAATCTGTCTCCAGCTTTTCAATCCGTTTACATCTAATACATTTTCTATTAAAAAACGCTTCACAATCTTTTGCTAATTTGCTTTTTCCAAAAACAATTATTTTATAAGTCTCCTTTTCATCCTTTTCCATATCTCTACAAAAAAACTCTAGTTTTGATGTAAAAATAAGTCCTATAAAAAGCAAATAACAAGCTAATACTATCACAATTCCAATATTCAACAATAGATCCATACACTCACCTTCCTATCATGGCACTCGCAAAGCGGGTATAAAAGTTTAGATTGTTTCTTACTTCTTACTATATCGTTGAATTTATTAAGACAGTATTAAGAATACGAAAAACCTATTAAATTTTTACAAAGAAGTCTTGCGAACGAGTCTTGAAAAATAAGGATCACAGATTTTTATTTTCGAATATATTATTATGAATAAAGTAATTTGGGAGATTATTATGCGGAAGAAAACCATTCTTTTTTTAGCAGGAATGCTAATCCTTTTGATTCTTTTTACGGGATGTCAAAAAAAGTCCGATGAAACAAAACTTACTTCCATTACATTAAGCGAAGTAGCACACTCTATTTTTTACGCTCCTCAATATGCAGCAATTGAACTTGGATATTTTGAAGAAGAAGGTATTGATTTAATATTAGAAAATGCATTTGGTGCAGATAAAGTAATGACTGCTTTGATTTCCGACCATGCAGATATTGGATTCATGGGATGTGAATCTTCTATTTATGTATATCAGCAAGGACAGGAAGACTATGCCGTAAACTTTGCCCAACTGACACAGCGAGCCGGAAACTTTTTAGTCGGAAGAGAAAAAGAGGATGACTTCTCTTGGGAAAAACTAAAAGGTAAAACAGTACTTGGAGGAAGAGCAGGTGGTATGCCCGAAATGATATTTGAGTATATTTTAAAGAATCACGGAATTGATCCAAGAAACGATCTTACGATTGTTCAGAATATTGATTTTGGGTCCACTGCCGCTGCCTTTTCTGGCGGACAGGGAGATTATTCGATTGAATTTGAACCATATGCCGCAGCATTAGAAGAACAGGGCGATGGGGTTGTGCTTGCTTCCCTTGGGGTGGATTCTGGTTATGTGCCGTACACTGCCTATTGTGTAAAAAAGAGCTATATGGAAAAAGAAGATAACAAACTTCAAGAATTTACCAATGCCATTCAAAAAGGTCTGGACTATGTAAATTCCCATTCTCCTGAAGAAATTGCAGAAGTAATCGCCCCACAATTCAAAGAAACTTCTCCTCAAACGATCGCCGTTATCGTAGAACGTTACCAAAAGCAAGATACATGGAAAGAAACTACCCGTTTTGAGAAAGACAGTTTTGAACTTTTAAAAGATATTTTAAAAGACAACGGCGAACTCAAAGAAGACGTCCCATATGAAAAACTCGTTACAACTCAATATTCCATGTAACAATCGAGTAGGGAAGATTTCATCTACCTACTCGATATGCGATTTGGCACAGCTTGCGGTAAATCCGTTCGCTGTACTTACCCGTCAAATGTGTGCAAGCACAGTGTGACGGGTTCATCGCACAAACCCACATGCCCGCTTTGCGGGCACCACCATGATATAAAAGTCGATGTCTCCGTGCTACGCACTCTCGACATCGCCGCCCGTATTCGCAATCCAGGCAAATGCCTTACTTGCTCATACAGGTCAGGTCGCCTAATATCCAGCCAGCATAAGGGATAAATCCCTTAGCTGTCCGTCTATTGACGACACTTTTATAGTAAAATGTCATTCTATCCTTTTCATTGCTGCGATGCAGTCCTGCAGCTGTCACCTGTTCTGCTAACAAAAACAACACTTGAAGAGATTAATTTCATCTACAAGTGTTGTTTTTTATCTATGACAACCGATTTTTAAAATCTTCATATCCAAAAGCTCGGATTAGTTGCTGTGTTCCGTCTGATTTTTGCAGTACAATAGATGGAAGTGGCATTCCATTAAATGTATTGGTTTTTACCATTGTATACAATGCCATATCTTCCAATACAAGCTCATCGCCTTCCTTTAGCGGCTGATCAAATGAATAATCTCCTATTACATCTCCAGCCAGACAAGTTGGTCCAGCGAGGCGATAGGTATACGCTTTTTCTCCTGGAAGTCCACTTTTTTGCAGTGGAGGACGATACGGCATTTCTAGTACATCTGGCATATGACATGCTGCTGACGTATCTAAAATTGCAATCAAAATTCCATTTTTTACGACTTCCAATACTTTGGAAACTAAAAATCCTGCATTTAGGACAACGGCTTCTCCAGGCTCTAAATAAACTTCTAAGTCATAAGTTTCTTTTAGATGGCGAATAATCCGAATCAAACGCTCCAAATCGTATCCAGGACGTGTAATATGATGACCCCCTCCAAGATTAAGCCATTTCTTTCCTTTCAGATAATGTCCAAATTTACGCTCTACTGCTTCTACCGTTTTTTCTAAATCATCGGAATCTTGTTCACAAAGGGTATGGAAATGGAATCCATCTAAAATCGGAATAATACCCTCGTCCAGATTTTCCAGCGTCGTACCAAGCCGAGAACCTGGAGCACATGGATCATAAATCGCATGTCCTTCTTGCGTGGAACATTCTGGATTTAAGCGGAGTCCAATGGATTTTTTTGCTTCTTTGGCCTGTTTTGCATATTTTTTTACCTGTGTAGGAGAATTAAAAACAATATGATCTGCATAGTGGAGAATCTGCTCAAACTCATCGCTTCGATATGCTGGAGAGAACACATGGGTTTCTCCACCAAAATATTCTTTTCCAAGTCTTGCTTCATAAAGCCCGCTTGCGGTACTTCCATCCAGATAGTTTCTCAAAAGTGGATAGACCGCATACATTGAAAAGGCTTTCTGGGCAAGCAGAATTTTACAGCCTGCCCGTTCCCTTACTTCTTTTAAAATTTCTAAATTATGGATCAAACGAGCTTCATCTACAAGAAAATATGGCGTTTTCCATTTTTGCTGCATCAATTTCTTCCTCTCTTCTTTAATCCACTAATACTGGATGGAAGTTTTCTCTCCAAGGAAGTCCCCACTTATTTAATGCATCCATAAATGGATCTGGATCAAATTCTTCCACATTGTGAACACCTGGTTTATTCCATTTTCCAGTCATCACCATCATGGCTCCAATCATGGCTGGAACACCAGTTGTATAGGCAACTGCCTGAGAGCCAACCTCTTTATAACATTCTTGATGATCGCAAATATTGTACAAATAATAAGTTTTTTCTTTTCCATCTTTTTTTCCCTGGAAAATACATCCAATATTCGTTTTCCCCTTTGTACGAGGACCTAACGATGCTGGATCTGGAAGTACCGCACGTAAAAACTGCAATGGAATGATTTCTTTTCCCTCATACATAATTGGTTCAATAGAAGTCATTCCTACATTCTCCAAACATTTTAAATGGGTCAGATAGCTTTGTCCAAATGTCATAAAGAAACGAATCCGTTTGATTCCAGGAATATTTAACGCAAGGCTTTCGATTTCTTCATGATGGAGCAAATACATATCTTTTTCTCCAACCTCTTCAAAGTTATAGACACGCTTGATTTCCATTGGTTTTGTCTCTACCCAATGTCCATCTTCCCAATAAGATCCATTTGCAGATACTTCACGGATGTTGATTTCTGGGTTAAAATTCGTCGCAAATGGATAGCCATGGTCGCCACCATTGCAGTCTAAAATATCAATATAATTGATCTCATCAAATTCATGCTTTAATGCATAGGCAGAAAATACCCCTGTTACACCTGGGTCAAATCCACTTCCAAGTACTGCGGTAATACCCGCTTTTTCAAACCGTTCCCGATATGCCCACTGCCAGCTATATTCAAACTTTGCTGTGTCCTCCGGCTCATAATTGGCAGTATCGACATAATGGGTCTTCGTTGCCAGACATGCATCCATAATTGTCAAATCCTGATACGGAAGCGCTAAGTTTAATACAACATCTGGTTTTTCCTGTTCAATTAAGGCCACCAGCTCGTCCACGTTATTGGCATCTACTTGTGCTGTTTTTATCTTTGTCTTTGTTGTAGGCTCCAATTTTTCTTTTAATGCATCGCACTTCGATTTTGTTCTGCTTGCAATACAAATCTCCTCAAATATTTCACTATTTTGACAACATTTATGAATTGCTACGGAAGCAACACCGCCGCATCCAATAATTAACGCCTTTCCCATAATCGTTATGCTCCTTTTCTTAGTTTATTTTTCTATTTCTTTTGAAATGCTAACAGCATCTCTCTTACTATTTTACACGCCACCGCAGTGGAAATTCCACTCGGATCATAATGCGGACTTAACTCATTCACATCGCATCCCACAACATTGGCAGTTTTGCATACAAGAAAAGCTGCTTTTCTCAGCTGTTCAAAGCTAACTCCACCTGGCTCCGGTGTGCCTGTTCCAGGAAATACCGATGGGTCTAACACATCCAAATCCAGTGTAAAATAAACAGGTTTTCCCTTTAGCTGTTCCAATACGGTTTCCAGTCCTTCAAAGTCAAACGTTTTCGTTTTGACATGTTCCTTTCCCCATCGAAATTCTTCCCGGTCTCCCGAGCGAATTCCAAACTGAAAGATTCGTCCATCTCCAATCAATTCCCAGCAGCGTCTCAATACACAGGCATGGGAGAGCTTCACATTTAGATATTCTTCTCTTAAATCCGCATGTGCATCAAAATGAATAATGGAAACTTCTGGATAATGCTTTGCAATTGCCCGAAATGCTCCCAATGTAACGAGATGTTCTCCGCCTAATAGGAAGGGACGTTTTCCATCCAATAAAATTTGTTCCGTACGTTCCTGTATCGCATCCAATGCCTGCTTTGTATCCCCAAAGCATAGCTCTAAATCTCCACTGTCCATCACGGCTCCATCATAGAGATCTTTGTCCTGGTATGGACTATAACTTTCAATTCCATAAGACTCTCTTCTGATTGCGCCGCTTCCAAACCTCGTACCTGGCCGATACGAAGTTGTAGAATCAAATGGTGCTCCGAATAATACTGTCTCCGCTTCGTTATAATCGGCTTCACAGCCCATAAATGTTTCAATATTTTTATTCAACATCTTTTAAAAGCTCCTCTACGTAAGACGGCAAATAAAATGCCCCTTTGTGTAATGTTGTTGTATAATACTTACAGTGCAATGCTCTTAAATTCCAACGTGCTTCCTGTAAGTCTTTCAATGGATGATATTTCTTGGATGCAAACCCAAACAGCCAATGCCCTGACGGATAGGTTGGAATATGAGCCTGATAAATTCGACTAATCGGAAAAGATTGTACAATTTGCTTATGTGCCTTTTGGCACGCAGCTGCATCTTCTTCATAAAACGGGCTTTCATGCTGGTTAATCATAATCCCATCTTCGTGCAATGCTTTATAACAATTTCCATAAAATTCCTTTGTAAACAATCCCTCTCCTGGACCAAATGGATCGGTAGAATCCACGATAATTAAATCATACTTATCTTCACAGGAACGAATGAATCGAAGTCCATCTTCATAGTAAATCGAAACTCGTTCATCATCGAGACGACATGCCGTTTTTGGCAAATATTTTTTACAAACCTCTACTACTAATTCATCAATCTCCACCAGATCAATTTGTTCAATTTCTGGATAACGTACTAGTTCCCGAATAACTCCGCCGTCTCCTGCACCAATTACAAGAACTCTCTTTACATTTGGGTGAACTGCCATTGGCACATGGGTAATCATTTCATGATAAATAAATTCATCTTTTTCTGTTAACATCATATATCCATCCAATGTTAGAAAACGCCCAAATTCTGGGGATTCAAATACGTCAATTCGCTGAAACTCACTTTTTCCGCTGTAAAGTTGTCGATCTACACGAATCGAAAATTTAACATTTGGGGTCTGCATTTCAGAAAACCATAACTGCATATTATTCTCCTTTCAATACGTTCAGCCGTTCAATTGCTGCATCTTCTGTACCAGTCATAGAACATCCCTTTGCTTTTGCATAGGCGATGTATTCCAATATTTTTTTTGTAATTCTTTCTCCTGGTGCCAAAATTGGTATTCCTGGGGGATAACACATAACAAATTCACTACAAATTCGCCCTTCTGTTGCATCAATTGGAAGGGATTCTTTCTCTGCATAAAATGCTTCCTGTGGAGATACACAAACATCTGGTTCAATATACTCCTGTGTAAAAAGATTTGTTTTCGTTTTTCCAAATCGTCTTCTTACTTCCGATAATGCGCTGACAAGCCGTTCGATATCCATTGGTCTGTCTCCAATGGAGATATAAGCTAAAATATTGCCCAAATCTCCAAATTCAATTTGAATTCCATACTCGTCCCGAAGCAAATCATAAACCTCAATTCCAGCCAACCCAATATTCAATGTGTTGACAGACAGCTTCGTTACATCAAAATCATAGACACTATCTCCATTACAGATTTCTTTCGAATAAGCATAGTATCCTCCAATTAAATTAATTTCCCTTCTGGCATATTCTGCAAGACGAATCACCTCTGCAAATGTCTCTTTTCCTCTTAACGCCAAATTCCTACGGGAAATATCCAGACTGGAAAGCAATAGATACGATGCACTTGTCGTCTGTGTCAGATTAATAATCTGTCTTACATAGCCTTCCTGTATATTTGGACCAATCAAAAGCATAGAACTCTGTGTCAAGCTTCCTCCCGATTTATGCATGGACACTGCTGCCATATCTGCTCCCGCTTCCATCGCAGAAACAGGCAATCCATCTCCAAAATAAAAATGTGTTCCATGTGCTTCATCTGCAATACAATACATCCCATTTTGATGCGCCAATTGTACAATTGCACGCAAGTCAGAACAGATCCCATAATAAGTTGGATTATTCACAAGAATTGCCTTTGCATCTGGATTGTCTTGAATTGCTTTTTTGACAGAAGCCACACTCATCCCAAGCGGAATCCCCAGTTCCACATCTGAATCCGGATTTACATAGACTGGAACTGCCCCGCATAATACCATTGCTCCCATTACACTTCGGTGGACATTCCGAGGCAATATAATTTTCTCTCCCCGTTTTGCGACTGTAAGAATCATACTCTGTACGGCCGACGTTGTTCCTCCAACCATTAAAAATGCATATGCTGCTCCAAATGCTTCCGCTGCCAGTTCTTCTGCCTCTCGAATAACCGAAACGGGATGACAGAGATTATCAAGTGGCTTCATAGAATTTACATCCATATTAACGCAGCGATCTCCCAATAACATTGCTAATTCTGGATTTCCTCTTCCTCTTTTATGACCTGGTACGTCAAATGGAACAACTCTCATTTTCCGAAATTCCTGAAGTGCCTCATAAATCGGTGCCCGTTCTTGTGATTTCATTTCTCATCCTCCCGTATAAATATTTCTTCCGCTAAAAATTTCAATCATTTCCCGTCTAAGATTATTCATAATCTCTAATCGTTTTCTCGGAGGAAGTTCGTATACATCGGTATTAAACAAATAATTTTGTAAATTAATATCTTTTAGCATCATTTTTGTATGATAAATATTCGCTTCATAAATATTAATATCCACTGCATCATATTCTCTGAGAATCAATGGGCTAATATAATCTTGAATGGATGTTACTTTATGATCCATAAACAGTTTTTGACCATTTAAATCTCTCGTAAACCCTCTAACTTTGTAATCCATAGTAATAATATCCGAATCAAAAGAACCAATCAAATAGTCCAATGTAGACAATGGCGTAATTTGACCGCAAGTGGCTACATCAATATCAACTCGAAATGTGGCAAGACAGGTTTCGGGATGATACTCTGGATACGTATGCACGGTAACATGACTTTTGTCCAAATGAGCAAGCTGTGTCTCCCCTGCTGGAACCATCGTCTCTTCTGCAATTAAGATTGTTACAGAGGCTCCCTGGGGTTCATAATCCTGCCGTGCAATATTCAGTACCTGAGCCCCAATCATATCAGTTAATGTTGTCAATATATTCGTCAAACGTTCTGAATTATACTGTTCATCAATATAGGCGATATAGTCTTTTTGTTCTCGTGCTGTTTTGGCATAACAGACATCATAAATATTAAAGCTCAGTGATTTTGTCAGATTATTGAAACCATATAATTTTAATTTCTCTCCCAATTCTCCAACCTCTCTTTTCCCAGTTTCCTCACCACATAATTCTAAGGATATCCTTCCGTTTGTGCTTTATACAAGTGTGAATTATCCGTTCTCTCATAAAACCTTCCAGATCTTTTTATGTGGCTTACACTTTTGCACAAATAGTGCAAGTAATCGTATTTAATTAAGTAGGAAATATTTCATCTACCTACTTGATATGCAATTTGGCACAGCTTGCGGCAAAGCCGTTCGCTGTACTTGCCCGTCAAATGTCCACTTGTGCAAGCACAGTATGACAGGTTTATCGCATAAAAAAAACAAGTGTGCGATTGCGCATCACCTGTTTTACCAGTCTCTACCTTTCTTATATCTCTTTCCTCAGACAAACGATTCTCAAGAGGAATTGTGCTCTCATCATGTAGAAGTTCAGAGTCTATATAGCAAATATCTCACTTTTACTACTCTTATTGACTGTTTCACAAGTTGATATACGCAATATGCGCATTGGTTATAAAGTAACCAACTTATAAAATTTGAGTTTTGTATTAAAAAAGTTTTGTCCAAACTTATTATCATACCTCAATCAATAAGGCAACTTATAGTTGCCAAGGCGGCTAACTTGGCTTAACGCCTAATTAACAATATTTGCATGGAAACTCTGATAAACTTCCATCACATATTTCGATATGGTAACCTTTTGCTGACTGCTATTTTTGCACTACAAAAAATCACGTTATCTTATCTTTCACTTTACTCCATTTCCTTAATTTTGTCAATTAAAATTTTTCATCCAATTTAAATTATCCATTCTGTCAAAATTGATCGGCGGTGCAGAATCTTATGCCCCGCCGATCAATTTATATAATTCAAATGGTTAAAAAATCTTTTTATGTAGATTTATTTTACTTTTTCTTAAAGCTTTGCATTTCCTCATAAGAAGCAGTGAATGCACTTTCTTCTGGCTCTGCTTTTGGTCCTGCAAATGCCAGTTTCAATAAGATCGGCGCTACAATTGTGGTGACTACTACGACGATGATAATTGGTCCCATTAAATTCGTAGACATTAATCCCATCACATTACCTTTACTTGCTACGATCAACGCAACCTCACCTCTGGATACCATTCCAACTCCAACTTGAAGGCTTTCTTTTCCACTATATCTGCAAAGTTTTGCTCCCAAACCACATCCAATGATTTTCGTTATAATTGCAACAATCGTCAATGTAATTGAAAATAATATAATTGCCATTGTCATATTTGGAAGCTCTACTTTTAACCCAATGCTTGCAAAGAAAATTGGAGATAAAAACATATAGGACAATGTATCAAATCTTCGGATAATATATTTACTATGTGGTGTATTCGCAATCATTAAACCAGCAATATACGCACCTGTAATATCTGCTACACCGAAAAAAGTTTCTGCACAATAAGCGACTAACAAGCAAAATACAAACGCTACAATGACAAATCGCCGCATGTCTTTTTCATAGGCAGCCGTCCAGCGCTTAAAGATAATATAAAATAATAGACCGATACCCAATGCAAATACAAAAAATGCTGCAATTTTTAATAATACAATGAAAATATTGACACTTGGATCTGCTACGCTCGTGATAATTGTTAATGCTACAATACCAAGAATATCATCAATAATTGCAGCTCCCAAAATCGCATTACCAGCTCGTGTATTCAGTTTGCCCATTTCTTTTAATGTTTCTACTGTAATACTTACCGATGTCGCCGTTAAAATAACACCAACAAACATATTTTGCAGGAAAATTGAACAACTTGCATTTGATTCAATTAATCCTGGACGGTTAAAGAAACTTGCAGTCAAAAAGCCTCCAATCAACGGAACAATTACACCAATAAGGGCAATCACCGCAGATGCTTTGCCTGTTTTCTTTAACTCCTTAATATCTGTCTCCAATCCTGCACTAAACATTAAAACAATTACACCAATTTCTGATACCTGGTCTAGGAAATCCGTCTCCTGTACGATACCAAAAACAGCTGGGCCGATCAATAAACCCGCCAGCAGCGCTCCCACTACTTGAGGCATCTGGAATTTCTTTGTAATAATACTTAATACTTTCGTAGATATTAATATAACTGCAAGTGCCAATAAATAACTGTAAGATTCCATTTTTTCCGACCTTCCTTTTCCGCTATATAGTAAACTTCGTTCTTTCTCCGTTCTTTACTATACTTAACTTTCTCGAAAAAGTAAACGTTGAAATTCTCCAAAAATGGTTCCTATTTATTACTCATTTTCTTAAATTTTGACTATATTGATTTTTATGCAAATTTACCCATTTCCTTCAGTAATTTTTCTGGAGTAATTGGTAATTCTCTCACTCTTACTTTTACAGCATTATACACAGCATGTGCAATTGCTGGAGAAGGTGTATTAATAACTACCTCTCCAATTGACTTTGCTCCAAATGGTCCCGTTGGCTCATAGCTGCTTTCTAATTCCACCCGTATTTTTCCAACATCTTGACGACATGGAATTTTATACTGCATAAAAGAATTTGTCAAATTTTGTCCTTTTTGATTATAAATAACATCTTCGTATAATGCCATTCCAATTCCCTGAGCCAATCCACCTTCTGTCTGTACTCTCGCCAAGTTAGGATTTAATGGAGTTCCACAATCTACGGCAGCCGCATAGTCGATTATCTCAATTGCCCCTGTTTCCGTATCCACTTCCACTTCTGCCATTCCTACCATAAATGGCGGCGGAGACGTCTGGGAATAATTCGATTCGGTTACTTGCAATGCATTATTCGTCGTGTGCAGCGATTCGTTTGCCAAATCTTTTAATGTAATCTTTTTATCAGGATTATGCAGTGATACTACATAGGAACCGTCAAAATCTAACTCTTCTTCTGGAAGCTCTAACAATCGGGAACCTTCTTTTAAAATACGTTTCTTCAAACTGTCACAAGCCTTTACAACTGCACCTCCAGTAATATAGGCGGTACTGGATGCATAGGAACCCGAATCATATGGAGAAACATCTGTGTCGGAACCGTATACTATGATATTATCTAAATCACAGTTTAAACAATCTGCTGCAATCTGTGCCAATGTCGTATCACAGCCAGTTCCCATATCGGCAGCACCAATTGTCATTGCATAAAATCCATCATCATTTACCTTTATCGTTACAGAACCAACGTCCACATTGGAAATTCCAGATCCCTGCATTGCCATTGCAACACCAACACCTCTGACTTTTCCATTTCCCATATCACGGCATGGGAATTTTTCGTCCCAATTCATCATCTTCTTTACTCGTGCCATACAGCGATCTAATGCAGAACTTTGCAGCAATTCATTATAATAAGCTGGCATACGCTGTCCCTGCTGTACCATATTGATTTCACGCAAGTATACTGGGTCCATATTTAATTTATCTGCCAGTTCATTTACAGCTGATTCCAATGCAAAAATTCCCTGTGTTGCTCCATAACCACGGTAGGCTCCCGCCGACATCGTGTTCGTATAAACAACATCATAATGGAAACGAAATGCTTCTGTCTTTCCATAAAGAGGAATCGATTTATGTCCAGACAATCCAACCGTAGTTGGACCATGTTCTCCATATGCTCCGGTATTGGACAAGGTATATAAATCAATTGCTCGAATTTTTCCTTCTTTATTGGCACCAATTCGAACCGTTATTTCCATTTCATGTCTTGGAGAAGATGCAATTTGAGATTCATAACGACTAAATATAATTTTGGCCGGCTTTTTTGTTTTCATTGTAACAATCGCTGGATAAACTTCTGAAACTGCCGTTTGTTTTGCTCCAAATCCACCGCCAATACGTGGTTTTACAACACGAATTTGAGATTTTGGAATTCCGAGTGCATTGGACAAAATACGACGTACATGGAACGTAATTTGTGTAGAACTAATTACATTTAATCGCTGGTACGTATCCAAATACGTATAAGTACGGAACGTTTCCATCATTGCCTGCTGATTTGCCTTTGTATGATACGTCTCCTCTACCACTGCATCGCAATCCGCCAAAACTGCTTCGATATCTCCTTCAATCTGATCGCCGCTTGCACAGAGATTTCTCTGATTGTCAGCTCCAACTGGACAGTTTGCAATCCAATTTTCTTCTGGATGAATTAAAATCTCATTATCTTTTGCCTTTCTCAAATCCAAAATTGGTTCCAGCAAATCGTATTCTACTTTAATCAGTTTCATCGCACGATCTACCGCTTCTTCTGTCTCGCCTGCAACAATTGCAACTGGGTCTCCAACAAATCGAAGATGCGGATCTAAAATAAGGCGATCATATGGACTTGGCTCTGGATAAGTCTGTCCTGCCAACGTAAAACGCTTTTGAGGTACATCTTTATAAGTTAAAATACATTCGATTCCAGGCACCTTCATCGCAATATCCGTTTTAATAGAACGGATCCATGCATGTGCATGTGGGCTTCTTAATAACTTTACAATTAAGCATTCCTTTGGAGCAATATCATCCATAAAAACAGGCTGTCCTGTCACAAGTGCCATTGCATCTTTTTTCCTAACTGGTTGATTTACATAGGTCATACTGCATGTTCTCCCTTCTTATATGCTAAAAATGCTTTAATTGCCCGAAGCTGCGACATATATCCTGAACAACGGCATAAATTACCCGATAAATATTCTAAAATTTCTTCTTCTGTCGGATCGTCCAATTCCCGTACCATTGCCAATACGTTCATAATAAATCCTGGGCTGCAAAATCCACATTGTTCGCCTCCCTCGTCCGCCAAAAATCCTCCAAATTCAGCAGCTTCTTCTTGAAGACCCTCCAATGTTGTAATACGTCTTCCCTCCGCACGGGCAGCAGGAACTGTACACGATAACACTGGCTTTTCGTCCAACCATACCGTACAAAGACCACAATTCGATGTTTCACAGCCGCATTTCACACTATAACATCCTTTTTGTCTTACATAATCCAATAACATCATTCCTGGTTCGATTTCATCCTGCATCTTTTTTCCATTTAGCCAAACATTCAGTTTCATTGCTCATTCCTCCTTTGTGCCATAATACGGCAAGCCCGTTTTATCAACACTTTTGTAATATAACTCCGATATTCTGCACTTGCCCGCATATTTGACTGAAAACAAAGCGTTCCTGCTGCCATTTCGGCAAACTGTTCGCACTCTTTTTCGTTTGCATAGTCTTGAATGAGCTGTGTTTCATCTACAACTACTTTGGCACGCATCGGTCTTGCCCCGACACTGGTCATCATCCGTCCATTCCTCCATGCCACGGCACAGGCTAAAACAGGAAAATCTGTTGCCGAATTCCGTTGCGACAAATATACTATTTCACATGGTTCTTTTTTTATAATAATATGAGTTAAAATCTCTTTATTTTTTGGCTGACAGACAAACTCAGATAATGAAATCCGTCCAGAAGGATAAAGCTCTACTTCTGTATCGAGTGCCAAAAAACAGGTTAACACATCGGAAAAGCCAAATCTTCCAAAAATACTTCCTCCGACTGTTGCACAATTCCGAAACTGTACCCCTACAATATGTCTGACACATTCTCTCACTGCTCCCTGTGTCATTTGATTCAATCCTTCGTGACACTCCAATTGTCTCAGGCTAACCATTGCTCCAATTACAAAACAATCTTCCTTCTCTTCGATCTGATCCAATCCTAATGCAGATAAGTCAATTGCAGTTCCAATTGGATTTTTGCTCATCTTTATCCAGCCACATCCGCCCAATATTCTAGAAGAAGCTTTTTTATTTAACTCATACGCTTCCTCCATCGTCGTTGGCATTACATAATTTTTAATTTTCAACACGATGAACCTCCATAATTTTATGATGATGGACACCTTCCTACCAAGATTTTACATGATCCCATAGAAACATCCTATTTTATTCTTATCACAAAACGACAATAACTGCAAGCAATAATTAACGAAACAACGACCTCCTATTTATTTGTTATTGCGATGGTATAAAATTGCTTCCAATACTCCTCCTGCAATACATCTGGCTTTATCAGAAATGGTAAAGCAGTTTTCTTTTTCCGATTCTCTCGGATCGATATCTGCAATTTTAAATCCTTTCGTAACAGGATAACCATCTCGGATTAGTCCTCTTAAAATTCCAGAAATACTTGCTCGAACTTCCTCCAAACCATCGGAAGAATGAATGACTGCAATGACTTGATCTTTTTGCACAAAGTCACTAATCTTAGCACGATGAAATAACTCGCCTGCAACGGGAGCATGAATGACACGTTCTTTTCCATATCCTCCAATCACTCCTGGAATTCCTGTATTCGCCGCAGCCATTCCCTGGCTGATTATTCTTCCTAAATTATGCCCACGTTTCGTTTCAATAACATAATCCACATCCACACCTGCACAAAATCCAGGTCCAAGTGCAATCGTACAATCTGCCATACTGCGATTCGTCCCTAAGTTTTTTTTCGCTAGAATTGCATCTACGACAACGGATGGGCGGTGCTCTTTTAAAATCTCAGCGTTTGGATCTACCATAAGAGCTGGGCGTCCCTCATTCATTACCGAGCAGGCTTGTTCCCAGTCCTCTACCAATGTACAGGTCATATCTTCCACAGTTGCATTTTTCTCATATACTGCTTCTGAAAACGCCACATATCTGCGAATTGCCGATGGATGAGCAATTTCTGTAATTAATACTGGAAAGCCAGACTTGCAAAGTTTATAAATCGTTCCTGTTGCAAGATCGCCGCCCCCACGCACTAAAATCCAATCTTTTATCATTTTTATAACTCCTATTTTTTATGGTTTGATAAGAGAATCTGCATTCATCATTGTTTGTACAATTTCATACATATTGGTCACTTTTCCTACTGCCAGTTTTTCAGCAATTCCATAGAAATTCAGACAAGTACCACAAGTAATAATTTCTACTCCCTGCTGTTCCAGCCATTTTAAATCTTCCAGAGAATCCGAACCTTCACACGAAATACTAGCTCCTCCATTATAGAATAAAATCGTATCAGGCAAAACATCCTGCTGGGTTAATGCATAAAGAAATCCCTTTAATAATGTCTTTCCAAGTGCTTCCTCGCCAACTCCCATTTGATTAGAAGCAACCGCAACAACGATTTTCTTTTTTCTAGTTGATGTTGGCATTTCACAGGAAATTTCTAGTTCTTCCTCCTGTGCCAAAGCTGAATTTCCAATTGCAAAAACTGCTTCGTATTCGCTGTCTCCATTTTTTTTCCACTGAAAACCTGCATTTTTCTGTGTCGCTAATTTTTGTAAATTTTGAATCGCAATCTCATTATCTACCAAAACAATAACCAGATCGCCTTCCTTCGCCGATTCCAATGCTTTTTTTGCCTTAATAACAGGAATTGGACATTGTTCTCCTCTTGCATCTACTTTTATCATATTTTTTCCTTTCCTCTTACTAAACTATCAACTCTGCCTTTTAACCATAATAGAAAAGTCGGATCAAATTATTTTACAATAACTTTCTTTCCAGTTCTTTTCTGAATCGTTCCAACAATACCGCATGGAAGTTTCTGATCTTTTAACATTTCTAACGCTTCTAGAGCATCTACCTGCGGCATACTGACTAACAGCCCTCCCGATGTCTGAGGATCAAATAAAATTTCTTCCATTGCAAATGGAACATTTTGAAATTCTACCTGATCTCCGACATGGTTTCGGTTTCTCTGACCTGCCGCCGTAATATAGAACTCTTCTGCACAGCGAAATGCATCTGAAATATATGGAATTGATTTCCACTCAATTTCTGCCATATAGTCCTCTCCCAGCATTTCACAAAGATGTGCCAGAAATCCAAAGCCTGTTACATCCGTACAGCCATGTACTGAATAGTTTCGTATGATTTCCGAAGCATATTTATTCAATGTCGTCATCGAAGTAATCGCCTGATTCATTGCTTCTTCGGATACATCGCCTACTCTAGAAGCGGTTGTAACAATCCCAACTCCAAGTGGTTTTGTCAAAATCAAAACATCGCCATCCTCTACGGTATTGTTTGTAAATATTTTCTTTGGATGAATCGTTCCTGTCACAGAAAGCCCATATTTTACGTCCTGATCTGCAATCGAATGTCCTCCTGCCAGCACGCCCCCTGCTTCTGCTACTTTCTCGCTGCCTCCCAGTAAAATCTGTCCCAATATATTTAAATCCATTTTTTCTGGAAAACAAACGATATTTAATGCGGTCTTCACATCTCCACCCATTGCATAAATATCGCTTAGCGCATTCGCAGCCGCAATCTGTCCAAATAAATACGGATCTTCTACCATTGGAGGAAAAAAGTCCAACGTCTGTACAATTGCCAAATCATCGGTTAATTGATAAACCGCCGCATCATCGGAACTTTCAAATCCAACTAACAACTGATCGTCCTTTTTTTTCGGAATCTTTTTTAATACATAGTCCAATACCCCTGGTCCTAACTTTGCCGTACATCCTCCACCTTTGCAAAATACAATTTTTTCTTCCATTTCAATGTCCTCTTATAAACAACTTCCTTTTTCTCTTCTTATATACTGTCCAAAATTTTCTTTTTGAATGGTTCCATTTTTTACAATTAATTCCCCTCTTAGATAGACATCCTGCACATCTCCATGCAGTTTCCATCCTTCAAACGGCGCATAATCCATATGATAATGGTGAGTCTTAGCAGATATGATAGTCTCTTTTTCTGGATCAAATACTACAATATCTGCATCACTTCCCGGTCGGATTACTCCTTTTCTTGGATATACTCCATAAAGTTTTGCAGGATTTTCGGACAGCAATCTGCATAGTTGTTCTAATGAAAGCTTACCGCTGCGATATCCATACGTATAAAGTAAACTGCCTCGTGTTTCTACCCCAGGCATTCCATTTGGAATTTTTGTAAAATCTTCTCTTCCAACTGATTTTTGTTCCATGGAAAAGCTACAGTGGTCCGTCGCAATTGTATGGATCTGATCGTTTTTCAGTGCATCCCATAACGCATCCTGATCGATTTTTTTTCTAAGCGGTGGAGAACAAACATACTTCGCCGCCTCCATTGTTTCTTGACAATATACGGAATCATCCAATAATAAGTATTGCGGGCAAGTCTCTGCAAATACCGTTTGATCCTCTGCCCGAAGTACTTCTTCCAATCCTTCTTTGGAACTTAAGTGAACAACCATTACCGCCGCCCCTGCCAGCTTAGCAATGGTTAAAAGGCGATGAATTGCTTCTGCCTCCACTGCTGGCGGACGGGAAATTGGATGTGCACAAGGAGTATTGTTTCCTGCTGCCTTTTGTTCTGCAATCAATGCATCAATTATATCACCATTTTCACAGTGGACTCCGACAAGTCCTTCCATTTTACTTATTTTTTTTAAGCATTCATACAATACTCCATCATCCACTCGCATTGCAGGATAGGTCATATAGAGCTTAAAAGAAGAAACTCCTTGTTCAAACATGACTGAGAGATCTTTTTCTGTTTGTGCATTCCAATCAGAAATCGCCATATGAAATCCGTAATCACAAGAAGAAACTCCATCGGCCTTTTTATGCCAATTTTGCAATGCTTCGGTTAATGTCTCACCTTTATTTTGCGTTGCAAAGTCAATAATCATCGTTGTACCGCCTAAAATAGCTGCTTTCGTTCCTGTTGCAAAATTATCTGCGGTTATCGTATTGGATACTTCCAAATCAAAATGCGTATGTGCATCAATAAAGCCTGGAAATAAAATTTTTCCTGTTACATCAACTTGCTCTGCATCGGATGCCAGAATTGAATCCGAAACTTCCATAATAATGCCATCTTGTATTAAAACGTCCTGTTTTTTAGAACCATTCCCAGACACCACCATTCCGTTTTTTAATAAGATTTTCATTCTCTCCTCCATTACTTTTTCTTTTTACTATAAGGGGTATGTTCCAACGGCAATACATATCTTGCCTCGTGATCGTATTGATAATAAGCATTACGGATGGCTGGTGCGGTCGGAATGGATGTAATTTCTCCGATTCCAATTGCTCCTCCTCCAACATTTAACCCAGGTTTTTCCACAATAATGGACTCTACTTCTGGTATTTTATTCGCTTTTGGAAGTCCAAGCGTTCCGTATCTCGCTGTCGGTCTGCAATCCTGAAGTGGAAAATCTTCCGTTAGCGCAAATCCATATGACATAATCACACCGCCTTCAATTTGCCCTTCTACCGATAACGGATTAATCGCACGTCCAACATCGTGAGCCGCAGCAATTTTTACTACATTTCCATCTTCATCTAAGATCGCTGCCTGCGTCGCATATCCATACGCTACATGGGACACTGGATTTGGCTTTTTGGCTCCAAGCGGGTCTGTTTTCGCCAAATATTCTCCGTAAAATTCCTGTCCTTCCAGTTCTTCCAGAGTCGCCGCTTCCATCGCTTTATTTAACAATTCACATGCTCGTCTTGTCGCCTCACCAGTAATTAATGTCTGTCTGGAACCTGAAGTCGTACCCGAATCTGGTGCATTAAAAGAATTAGAAGCGACATAAACCACTTTATTCCTTGGAAGATTTGTGTTATCACATACGATCTGAACCAATACTGTTCCAAGTCCTTGACCAATACAAGAAGCTCCCGAACGAATATGAACCTTTCCATCTTTGATTCCGAGTATACAACGTCCATAATCTGCAATTCCAACTCCAACCCCTGCATTTTTCATTGCACAGGCCAATCCTACATATTTATGACTGTCATAAATTGGCTTAATCGCTTCTAATGTTTCCACTAAACCAGTGGATTCATCTACGATTTGCCCATTTGGCAATTCCTGTCCTGGACGAATGGCATTTCGGTAACGAATCTCCCATGGAGAAATTCCCACTTTTTCCGCCATTTCATCAATTAAACTTTCGATTGCAAAGCAAGTCTGAGTTACTCCAAATCCACGAAATGCTCCTGCTGGCGGATTGTTTGTATAATAAGCTTTCCCATCAATCTCAAAGTTTTGATAATTATATGGACCTGCCGCATGGGTACATGCACGTTCTAGTACGGGTCCTCCCAGTGATGCATAGGCTCCTGTATCCGAAATTACTTCCGCTTTTACTCCAAGAATAATTCCATTCTCGTCGCACCCCATTGTCATTTTTGTGTCCATTGCATGACGCTTTGGGTGAATTAAAATACTTTCTTTTCTTGTCAAACTGACCTTTACTGGACGCTTTAACAAGTAGGCAACCAATGCGGCATGATGCTGCACCGTCATATCTTCCTTTCCTCCAAAGCCGCCTCCGACTAATTTATTTGTAACCCGTACTTTTTCCATCGGAAGTCCAAGCAATGCGGCACATTCTCTTCTCGTATCATAAACTCCCTGATCGGAAGAATATACTTGTACTCCTCCGTCTTCTGTCGGCTCTGCCACTGCTGTTTCTGGCTCCAAAAATGCATGTTCCGTAAATGGGGTATGAAATTGCCCTGATACGACGTATTTTGCATTCGCAATGGCTTTGTCTGCATTTCCACGTGAAACATGCTTATGTGCAAGCAAGTTTCCATCCGAATGGACGAGCGGCGCTCCTTCTCGCATCGCTTCATATGGATTTTGAATCATTTCCAATGGTTCATAATCTACTTCCACTAGCTTTTTGGCTGCCTCCACCGCTTCTCTTGTCTCTCCTACGACAAGACAGATCGCATCTCCTAAATAATGTGTTATTTTTCCAATCGGAATCATCGCATCCCAGTCTTGTTTTAAATGTCCTGTCTTGACACTGCCAGGAATATCATCGGCAGTATAAATTGCTAAGATTCCATCTGCTTCTAACGCTTTTTCCATACGGATCGCCTTTACAATCGCTCTTGGATAGGCACTTCTTACTGCACTCGCATAAACCATGCCATTCACTTCCATATCATCGGTATATTCTCCTGTACCGAGTACCTTTTCTCTTACATCCAAACGGGCAACCCGCTCACCAATTTTCCAAGAACTCGTGTCCTCTGGAATTGGCAAATTTTCTCTTAACATTTGAGCTGCCAGCATAATCCCATCAATAATTTTTTTATATCCCGTACAACGACATATATTATTGCGAATCGCATAGGCCGTTTCTTCTCTCGTTGGATTTGGATTGCTGTCAATCAATGCCTTTCCACTAATGACCATGCCTGGAATACAAAATCCACATTGAACTGCTCCAGCTTTTCCAAACGCATATACAAATACTTCCCGTTCCCGTTCGGATAACCCTTCCACAGTTAAAATCTTTTTCCCTTGAAATTTAGAAATCGGAAGTGTACAAGCTTTTTGTGCCTTTCCATCCACTAATACATGACAAGTTCCACACGCACCTTCACTACATCCATCTTTTACCGACTTTAGTTTTAACACATCCCGTAAATAACGAATTAATTTAATATCTTTCTCATATTGATACGTTGTACCATTCACCATTAACTCAAACATAATTTCCCTCCTTATTCTACCAGGTTCTCATCCAAAAAACAAGCTAAATACGGTAAACGGGCATCCCTCGTCCATTCGAGGTATACCCGCCTTCCTTATATTAATCGTAATGATTTGACCATTTCATGAATCATATCCGTTACGAATTCTTCATTAATAAATAAGAATAATCATTCTTCACTGCATCAATAAGACGTTGGATTCCAAACGGTACCTGATCGGTTATCGTTCCAAGGAATCGAACTTTCACCTTCGTCTCATCTAAAACTACAAATCCATCATTTTTACTAGCTTCCATATCTGCTTCATTTGCAAATAATGTAAACTTATCTTGATAAGGAGCACTTGCATACGGACAAAAACTCTTACAGTTGCCGCATTCGTTGCACATATAGTCCACATGGATAATTTGTGTTTTTTCCATGCCTGGTACCTTCACTGCAATATTGGCTCGATTTGGACAGACATCTACACAGTTTTCACATACGTTGGAACAGGTCAAGCAACGGTTCGCTTCTTGAGAAATTTCTGCTTCTTCTTTTAAGATTCCTTTTTTCGCATAAATTTCTTCAGGTTTTACAGCTGCCTCTGTATCCATACTCAACTGTTTTTCAACAATCGCATTCGCCGCTTTCTGTGCATCTCGGATTGCCTCTACTACAGTACCAGGTCCATACAATCCATCTCCAATTACATAAACATCTGGCTGACTCGACTCCAATGTCTGCGTATCGGTCATTGCTTTTCCACGCTCATTAACAGACATCTGATTCAATTGGAAAAACTCCGTCGGAACCTTTTCTCCAACCGCTGCAATTACGGTATCTGCTGGAATTATCTCCGTTTCTTCTGTTTCCACTACACCTCGGCGTCCGCTGGCATCTGCTGCACCAAGTACCATTTTTTTACAGACAAGCATTCCATCTTCCAAGCTTACTGGAGACAATAATTCTCTCATCTCCACTCCATCTTCTAATGCCATGATCAATTCTTCCTCATCCGCTGGCATATATCGTTTCGTTCTGCGGTATACGAGAGAAACCTTTTCCACTCCCAAAGTGCGCTTTGCCGCTCGAGCCGTATCCATCGCAGTATTTCCACCGCCAATTACTACAACCTGTTTTCCTAAATTGACTTCTCCATCTTTTTGTTTGAATTCTTCTAAAAACTCCAATGCATTGATGGCATTTCCTTTTTCTAAATGAAGCATTCCAGGTTTCGATGCGCCAACCGCCAGTATAATGGCTTCATAGCCTTGATCTTTTAATGCTTGAACGGAATACACTTCCGTATTTGTCATAATCGTTACACCCAATCTCTGGATTAATGCAATATCCTTTTCAATGGCTTCTTGTGAAATACGGAAATCTGGAATCACTGAACGGACAACGCCTCCAAGACTATCATTTTTCTCGAAAATTGTTACATCTTGACCTGCTTTTGCCAGAAAATAAGCAGCTGACAGACCTGCTGGCCCTCCTCCAACAATCGCTATTTTCTTTCCGCCTTGAATCGTTGGTACTTCCATTTGATCCCAAACTGCTTTATATCCATTCTCTGCTGCTTCTAACTTCACCGCACGGATATTCACTGGCTGTTCATAAAAGTTTCTTGTACATTTGCTCATACAGTTATGTGCACAGATCGTACCTGTAATAAAAGGAAGTGGATTTTTTTCATAAATTACTTGTAATGCTTCTTCATATTTTCCCTGAGAAACAAGTTCCATATAGGCTGGAATGTCTTGATGAATTGGACATCCCTCTTTACAAGGAGCGACAAAACAATCCAGTAATGGTACTGTTTCACGCAGCTTTCTGGATGGAAGCGGCTTGATTGCTTTCACATGGTGTTTATCTGTTTTAGCAGCTTCCGCCAATGCCAATGTCTGTTCTGCATCCACCGTCTCAAATTTTGTATAAACTGGTTCTAACAATTCTGCCATCTGCACCAAACGCTGATAGCCGCCCGTCTTTAACAAAGTAGTGGCAACGGTTACTGGCCAGATACCTGCCTGTACAATTTTATCAATATTATAATAATCGGCTCCGCCTGAATAAGAAATTCTAAGCATTCCATGAAATTCCTTTGCCAGTTTTCCTGCAAGTGCAATGGAAAGTGGGAACAAGGATTTTCCTGACATATACATTTCTTCACTTGGAAGTTCATTGGCTGTTACATCTACAGGAAATGTGTTTGTAATTTTTACTCCAAATTCCAATTGCTTTTCTTCTGCTTTCTTCATCAGACGAGTCAACATTGGTACTGCATCTTCATATTGCAAATCATCGTTAAAATGGAATTCTCCAAACTGAATATAATCATAACCCATTTCATTTAATGTATTTCTTGCAAACTCATATCCAAGCAGAGTAGGATTGCATTTAATAAATGTATGTAACTGTTTCTCATCCAATAAATAATTTGCAATGCTTTCAATTTCCTGTGGCGGACATCCATGCAGCGTTGAAATTGTTGCGGAATTGCAAATATTTGGAGAAATAGACTCAATATCTTCCTTTGTAATATGTTCAAACTGATCCAAATGCTCCATCAACCAATTTTTACATTCGATAAAAGTGGCATCGTCTTTGGCGTCCATCATTGTATCAATAAAATGATTGATTTTTTCTGAACGAATTCCTGCCAAATCATAGCCAACACTCATATTAAACTGATAGCCATCTACCGCTCCAAGCCCATATTCTTTCGCCAATACAAACAACGCAACCCATGCCTTTATATATTCTGCCATCGCCTGAGGGACATATAATTCTGTAGACCATTCACAGTTATAACATTCATCATCGGCTAAAATACAAGGTTTATTTACACATGCAGACAGTTCGGCTCCATCCATAATCTGCACTGTCTTTAATTCAAAAAAGCGGCTTCCTGCATAATAAGCTGCCACAATGTTTTGCGCCAATTGGGTATGCGGACCTGCGGCTGGACCAATCGGAGTTTCCAGCTTTCGTCCAAATATTGTTTGTGTCAATTTCTCTTTTGCATAGTAAGCTTTATGCACACCAAATACGGTACTGTTTTTCTTTTGTTCCGTTAAAATCCAATTCATTAAATTTGAAAACGGAATTGGAGTCATAATATCACTCATGGCTTTTCCTCCCTCTCTTTTCCTCATTTTCTATACTAGAATCCCGTTATCCATTAATTGATTTCGCTAAGTTTCTCGCTTCCTGTCTGCAATCTGCTAAGATTTTTTCTTCATCTATTCCGACTAAAACACGATCTTTCATTAAAACTTTGCCATTACATACCGTTGTTACAACACTTCGTCCCGTCATACCAAATAAAATATGGCTATTTATATTCGATGCATCCATCGGCGTTAATGGGATATAATCGGTTACAATAACATCCGCAGCGGCTCCTTTTTCTAAAACGCCAAGCTTCTTTTTAAAATAGCGATTTGCTATTTTGGCATTATTTGTAAATAACATCTCTGGCACTTCTGCCCAAGCTGCATTTGCATTACAGAGATGGTGTTTATGCAGTACGTTTGCGACTTTATAGGATTCCAGCATGTCATGCGTATATCCATCGGTTCCAAGCCCTGTCAATACGCCTGTATGCAGAATTTCCATTGTTGGGGGACATCCACATGCATTTCCCATATTGGATTCTGGATTATGTACTACCATTGTATTTGTATCCCGCAATAATTCCATCTCATGCTTATTAATATAAATACAATGTGCTGCTAATGTTTTTTCCCCAAGTATTCCACAGTCCATAAGCCGATCAATGATTCGTTTTCCGTGATCTCTCAAACAGGCATGTAAGTCTTCAATTCCTTCTGCTACATGAATATGATATCCGACTTCGGCTGGTTTATTGGCAGCACAGAGTTCCATTGTCTCATCGGAAATTGTAAAGGAAGCGTGCATTCCCATCATACCAGCAATCATATCGCTGTCATCTGCCAACGCATGACGAATAAAGTTTGCATTTTCCATAACTGACGCTTTTGCTTTCTCTTTTCCATCTCGATCGGATACTTCGTAACAGAGACAAGTACGAATTCCTAATTCATTTGCGGCACTTTCGATTGCAAATAAACTGTCTGAAATCTGTCCAAAACTCGCATGATGATCAAATACTGTCGTAACCCCATTTTTAATCGAATCCAAATAAGTAGCCAAAGCACTCTGTCTTGTCTGTTCCAACGTTAGGTGCCGATCAATCGTCCACCACATTCCATCTAAAATGTCTAAAAATCCCTGTGGATTGTAACCATTAATACTCAAACCTCTTGCCATTGCACTATAAATATGCTCGTGCGTATTAATAAATGCCGGCATAATCACACCGCCTTTGGCGTCAATGAATTCCGCATCTGGATAAGTTTTTTTCACTTCTTCCAATGTACCCACCATTTGAATTGTATTATCTTGGATCGCTACTGCCCCATTTTCTATAAATGGGCATTCTGGATTCCGTGTTATCATTCGTCCATTTCCAATAATCAGCATAACATTCCTCCTTATATTTGTTTTACATAGTACGTAACAAAACTTTATTAATTTTTAACAATTTTATTTCGATTTCGGATTCTTTATTATCATTCTAGCACTAGAATAACAATAATGCAACCGAAAATCAAATTTTTTTTTTGGTAATCAAATTTTTTTTTGAAATCCTATTGAAATTATAAAAATTTGTGTTATAGTGGAATTATAAAACTGATTTTTGCTTCATCATCCTATGAAAGGAGTTTCCTGATTATGGATACAAAGTTAGATCTTTTAAAACAAATTGCAAATGGTATGACGAAACAATTCGGTCCTGATTGTGAGATTGTGATTCATGATTTAACTCAAAATAATTTAGATAACTCAATTGTATATATCGAAAACGGTCACGTTTCAGGCAGACGTGTTGGAGACGGTCCCTCCACTGTTGTATTGGAAACCGTTCGCCGCAACCCTGAAGCAGTTCATGATAAGCTGGCTTATTTGACACGAACCTCCGATGGAAAAGTTTTAAAGTCCAGCACAATGTTTATTCGAGGTGATGATGGTAACATTGATTATATTTTTGCAGTAAATTATGATATCACGGGATTACTATTGATTGACCGATCATTAAAATCTTTTATCAATACCGAAGAAGCTACTAGAAATCCATCTAAAATTACTCATAATGTTAACGATTTACTAGATGAATTGTTAATTAAATCCGTTGAACTAGTTGGAAAACCAGTATCGTTAATGAATAAAGAAGATAAAATACTGGCCATTCAATTTCTAAACGATGCAGGAGCTTTTTTAATTACTCGCTCCAGCGACAAAGTCTCAAAATTTTTTGGAATCTCTAAGTATACGCTTTACAGCTATATCGACGTCAATAAAAACGTAACATAAATAAAACTTGGGAGGTATTTTTATGGAAACAATCAAATGGGCAGTCAATCATCTGCCAAAAACAGAGGATAATCAATTATCCATTATGGCACTTGACAACGTAACAAAAGCACGTACCTTTCACCGCAGCTTTCCTCAATATACGCAAACACCACTTGCCAAACTTGACAATTTGGCTTCTTTCCTTCATTTGAAGGGATTATACATAAAAGATGAATCCTATCGATTTGGTCTTAACGCATTTAAAGTATTAGGCGGTTCCTTTGCCATGGCTCGTTACATCGCTCAACAGTTAGGAAAAGATGTTTCTGAATTGCCATATGATGTACTGATTTCCGATCAATTAAAAGAAGAATTTGGACAAGCGACTTTCTTCACTGCTACAGACGGAAACCATGGACGAGGTGTCGCATGGGCTGCCAATAAGCTGCGGCAAAAAGCGGTTGTCTATATGCCAAAAGGATCGACACAAACCCGCTTAGAAAACATTTTAAAAGAAAATGCCATCGCTACAATCGAAGAAGTCAATTACGATGAATGCGTTCGGATGGCTGCATCGGCTGCTGCCAATACTCCAAACGGGATCATCGTTCAGGATACTGCATGGGACGGCTATGAAGACATTCCATCTTGGATTATGCAAGGATATGGAACAATGGCATTGGAAGCCAACGAACAATTAGAAGAGTACGGCTGCAAACGTCCAACTCATATTTTTATTCAGGCCGGTGTTGGTTCATTAGCTGGAGCTGTTCAAGGTTATTTTGCAAATCGTTATCCAGATGCACCTCCAAGAGTTATTGTTGTAGAAGCTTCCGAAGCTGCTTGCTTATATAAAGGTGCCGTTGCTGGGGATGGCAAAATTCGAATTGTAGACGGAGACATGCCTACGATTATGGCTGGTTTAGCCTGCGGAGAACCAAATACGCTTTCCTGGGATATTTTAAAAAATCATGCCGATGTGTTTGTCTCTGCTCCTGATTGGGTAACAAGAAAGGGAATGCGTGTTTGTGCTGCTCCATTGAAGGGCGATCCGCAAGTAATTTCTGGAGAATCAGGTGCAGTCGGACTTGGACTTTTAATGAGTATTATGATGATGGACGAGTATAAAGAACTTCGTGATTATTTAGAGTTGAACGAAGATTCTCAAGTTCTTTGTTTCTCTACCGAAGGAGATACCGATCCAGAACGTTACAAAAATATTGTCTGGTATGGACTAGATAAATAGAAAGGAGATTGTCATGAACTTAGATTTTAACAAGATTAAAGAAGCTGCTCAAGGTTATGAGGCTGCTATGACCAAATTTTTACGTGACTTAGTAAAAATTCCTGGAGAAAGTGCAGGAGAAGAAGGCCATATCAATCGAATTGCAGAGGAAATGAAAGCGGTTGGATTTGATAAGGTTGAGATTGATCCAATGGGAAATGTTCTCGGTTATATGGGAACTGGAGAAACATTAATTGGATTTGATGCCCATATCGACACGGTTGGAATTGGCAATATTGCAAACTGGACCTTTGATCCATATGAAGGATTTGAATCCGATACAGAAATCGGTGGACGTGGAACTTCCGATCAGATGGGTGGAATCGTATCTTCCGTTTACGGAGCCAAGATTATGAAGGACTTGGGATTATTAAGCGACAAATATACCGTCCTTGTAACAGGAACTGTGCAAGAAGAAGACTGCGATGGACTTTGCTGGCAATACATCATTCATGAAGACGGCGTACGTCCAGCCTTTGTTGTTTCTACTGAACCAACCGATGGTGGTATTTACCGTGGACAGCGTGGACGCATGGAAATTCGAGTTGACGTAAAGGGCGTTTCCTGCCATGGCTCTGCACCAGAACGAGGCGACAATGCCATTTATAAAATGGCAGATATTCTTCAAGACATTCGTGCATTAAATGAAAATGATACAACGGGTGAAATTAAAGGGCTTGTTAAAATGTTGGACGAAACCTATAACCCACAATGGAAAGAAGCTCGTTTTCTTGGTCGTGGTACGATTACGACTTCCGAAATTTTCTTTACTTCTCCAAGCCGCTGTGCCGTTGCAGATTCCTGCTCCGTTTCCCTGGATCGCCGTATGACTGCTGGAGAGACATGGGAAAGCTGCTTAGAAGAAATTCGTATGCTTCCAAGTGTGAAAAAATATGGCGACGACGTTACGGTATCCATGTATGAATACGCACGTCCTTCTTACAAAGGACTTGTCTATCCAATCGAATGCTACTTCCCAACATGGGTAATTCCAGAAGACCACAAAGTAACAAAAGCATTGGAGGCAGCCTATCATAATCTCTATGGAGAAACAAGAAGCGGAAGTGCAGAAACCGATGAAATGAGGAAATCACGTCCTCTGACCGATAAATGGACATTTTCTACGAATGGTGTGTCCATCATGGGACGGAATCAGATCCCTTGTATTGGTTTTGGACCAGGCGCAGAAGCTCAAGCACATGCTCCAAATGAAAAAACCTGGAAAGAAGATTTGGTAAAATGTGCTGCTGTCTATGCAGCGCTTCCAACCATTTACTGCGAATAATCCCATTTTTATTATTCATTATTCATTCTATTTTAAAAGGAGTTTGACGATGAAAACATTACAAGACTATATTGATAAATTAAATTCTTTAAATTTCAAAGAAATGTACAATAACGATTTTTTCCTTACATGGGAAAAAACAGATGATGAATTAGAAGCTGTTTGGACAATTGCCGATGCGCTTCGTTTTATGAGACAGAATAATATTTCCACAAAAGTATTTGAAAGCGGACTTGGTATTTCTTTATTCCGTGACAACTCTACCCGTACTCGTTTTTCCTTTGCATCTGCCTGCAATTTATTGGGATTAGAAGTACAAGATTTAGATGAAGGAAAATCCCAAGTTGCACATGGAGAAACCGTTCGTGAAACAGCCAATATGATCTCTTTTATGGCAGATGTCATTGGTATCCGTGATGATATGTACATTGGAAAAGGAAATGCATATATGCATGAGGTTGCAAACGCAGTAGAAGAAGGACATAAAGAAGGAATTTTAGAGCAGCGTCCTACTCTCGTAAATCTCCAATGTGATATCGACCATCCAACCCAATGTATGGCAGATATGCTCCATATTATCCATGAGTTCGGCGGTGTGGAAAACTTAAAAGGTAAGAAGTTAGCCATGACTTGGGCCTATTCTCCTTCTTATGGCAAGCCATTATCCGTGCCTCAGGGTGTAATCGGATTAATGACACGTATGGGTATGGAAGTTGTACTTGCCCATCCAGAAGGTTATGAAGTTATGCCAGAGGTAGAAGAAGTAGCTAGAAAAAATGCAGAAAAATCAGGCGGTTCCTTCCGCAAAACAAATGATATGGCAGATGCTTTCAAAGATGCAGATATCGTATATCCAAAGAGCTGGGCTCCATTTGCTGCAATGGAAAAGAGAACGAATTTATATGGTGAGGGAGATTTTGAAGGTATTAAGGCTTTGGAAAAAGAATTACTGGCCCAAAATGCACAACATAAAGACTGGGCTTGTACCGAAGAATTAATGAAAACAACAAAAGACGGAAAAGCACTCTATTTGCATTGCCTTCCAGCCGATATTACAGGTGTGAGCTGTGAAACAGGTGAAGTGGACGCATCCGTATTTGACCGCTATCGCACTCCACTTTACAAAGAAGCTAGTTTTAAACCATATGTCATTGCAGCTATGATCTTATTAAGCAAGTTTGAGAATCCTGCTGCTATTTTAAAGAAATTGGAAGAGCGTGCCGCAGAAAGAAAAATGCAGTAATGAAAAAGTGGAAAGGCTTTGGTATCAATTATGGAAAGAAAACGTATTGTAATTGCACTCGGAGGCAATGCCTTAGGAAATACATTACCAGAGCAAATGATTGCAGTAAAAATTACATCTAAGGCAATTGTGGACTTAATTGAACAGGGACATGAAGTAATTATTGCACATGGAAATGGACCGCAGGTAGGTATGATTAATAATGCCATGGCTGCGTTAAGTCGAGAAGATCCACTCCAGCCAAACACTCCTCTCTCCGTCTGTGTCGCAATGAGTCAAGCCTATATTGGATATGATTTACAAAATGCATTAAGAGAAGAGTTATTAAACCGAAACATCTCTGATATCCCAGTGGCTACTATGATTACACAGATTCGAGTTGATGCAGAAGATCCTTCCTTTTCTGTTCCATCAAAGCCAATTGGTCGTTTTTATTCCAAGGAACAGGCGATGGAGTTAAATCAAAAATATGATTATATTATGAAAGAAGACGCAGGACGAGGATACCGTCGTGTAGTAGCTTCTCCAAAGCCTATTCAGATCGTAGAAATTGGAGCAATTCGAGCTTTAGTCGAAGCAGGACAAGTCGTTATTGCTTGTGGCGGTGGTGGAATTCCTGTTACACTCAACGGCAACCATTTAAAAGGTGCCAGCGCCGTTATCGATAAAGACTTTGCCAGCTGTCTTTTAGCCACGGAACTGGACGCAGATTATTTAATTATATTAACTGCGGTAGAAAAGGTAGCAATTAACTTTGGAAAACCCGATGAACAGTGGTTATCGAAATTAACGGTGGAGCAAGCGCAAAAATATATGGAAGAAGGTCAGTTCGCCCCTGGCTCCATGCTTCCAAAAGTGCAGGCGGCTGTCAACTTTGCTTCTTCGAAACCAGGGCGGACGGCATTGATCACATTATTAGAAAAGGCAAAAGACGGCATTGCAGGAAAAACTGGAACAATCATTCAATTAACAGAAAAATAATAGTGAATCACCTTCCCTGTTATATATAAAAATAGAGTGAATCCTAGAAGAAAAATCTCTAGCGATTCACTCTATTTTTTACCGTTTGCTCGTTTTTTTTGGCTTTGGAATAATTAAATTTAATGTAATTGCAATGATTGTTGCAAGTACAACTGCTGATTTACCAAATACTAAAGTAACCCAATCTGGGAACATTGCCAATGATTCTGGAGCCGATGTAACTCCCATACCTACTGCCACTGCTAATCCTACAATGGATGTATTTCGATAATTCATTTCTTCCGTTGTTATTAACTTAATTCCGGTCATTGTAATTGAGGCAAATACAGAAATCGTAGCACCTCCAAGTACACACTGAGGAATTGTAGTTAATATTCCTGAAAACTTTGGAATCAATCCCGCAACTAAAATTAGTATTGCAGCAATTGAAAATACAACTCGATTCACTACTTTAGTAGTAGCAACAATACCTACGTTTTGGCTATATGTAGCACATGGAAGTCCTCCCATAACGGAACTAACTAAACTGCTTAGACCACTTCCAATAATTCCTCCTGACAATTCATCATCGGTAGGTTCACGATCCAAACCGCCCATTGTCGTGGCAGAAAAATCTCCTACCGCCTGTACCGCATTTACAATAAATAAAATTACCATAGATACGATTGGAGATGGATCAAATGCAATTCCAAAATGCAATGGCTCTGGAACTTGAAACCAACCAGCAGATGCTACTTTTGCAAAATCTACCATATCAAAGCAAAGAGCCACAATATATCCAACAATAATTCCAAATAAAATAGAAGCTAATTTAAAAATTCCTTTTCCAAAATGATTCAATGCGGTAACAACCACAAGTGTAATAATTGCTACAAGCCAATTCTGCCAATGTCCATATGTTTCAGAACCTGTTCCTCCAGCCATATAATTAATTGCTGTAGGATATAAGGATAACCCAATTGTAAAAACAACGGTTCCTGCTACTAATGGTGGAAAGAATCTACGCAGCTTCTTTATGAAAATACCTACAATAATTACAGCAATACCACCACATATCTGCGCTCCCATAATCGTTGCAATACTAAATTCTTCCGCAATTGTTTGCAGTAATGCCAGATAAGAAAAACTAGCGCCTAATATAACTGGCAACCCAGAACTAATTCGAAACCATTTTTTTCCAATTGGATACAACTGTATAATCGTTGCAATCCCAGCAATTAACAACGAAGATTGAATTAACAGCACTTTATCTTCTGGAGATAAATTTCCTGCATTTCCTGCAATAATGGCAGGGGTTACACACCCTACAATCATCGCTACTACATGCTGCAAAGCCAATGGAACAGCCTGTCCCATTGGAGGGGTTCCAGTCAATTCAAACACAGAACCTTGTGCTTTTGATTTTGTTTGTTTACTCATGAATTTTTATCCTCCAACTTTTCTTATTTATCACGTTTTTATATTCCAATTCGCTTGCGAATCTTAGCGCAGAATCAGGAAATATAATATTCTCCGAATCCTTGCACATCCTTACAGAGCGTTTATCAGATGGGAGATCAATCCCCCATCTGATAAAAAACATGATAATAAAGATTCTGTTTCTATTATAGTATAAACATATAAATTTTTCAACAAAATTCCTGTTTTTCTTCCGATTTTTTACTTGTTTTTGTATATATTTTTATAAGTTGTATTCCATGCTAATGCAGTCTTACAACCATTTTTCTAAATACCAAACAAGATCCCCGATTATTTACAATGTTCTTCTACATATTGATTTGCAGCTCTTCGTATTTCTTCCATTTTCTTCTGTGTATCTGGGTTTGTATAAGGAACTCGATCAATAATCTTGTTCATATAGTCCTTTTCTTTTATATATTGGAAACTTGCTGGATAATTCAAATCAAAGATATAACCTAAATAAGATATCCACATATCCATATGCGTCTTTCGTTCCGAATTTAAAATTGGAATATGATTCAGGAACTTTTCATAAATTGCCTCTGTAATTGCCTCCGTTCCAAGCTCTTTCTCATCCACATCCACCATTGTAACCATGCTGGATACCTGTTTTACACGAAAATTATCTAGTTTATCTGCATCACGGATAATTTTTGTATGCATATCTCCACGCTTTGGCATATCATCTGGCATTTGATACACGCCATGATATTTTATTGCCAAATAAATAATTTCATCCCATTGACGTTCTTCCAAAAACTGTTCAATCATATTTTCTTTAAATAAAATATCAATACTGCATTGTGCATGCGGCATTAAACTATCATCAAAACTATGATAAATACGTAGCTGTTCAAAACGTCCAATATCATGAAGTAAACCAATTAACTCTGCCAGTTTCGCATCTTCTTCTCCTAATCTCATTACACGAGCAATATATTTACAAGCAGATACTACTCCATAAGTATGTGCTATTTTTAAGCGTATCTTATCATCCGTTTTATCATATTGCTGTAAATAATTTTGAAACACTCCTTGTGCTTTCTTTAAATCAATCATTTTTACCTCCCATTCAGTGATTTTTATATTATTATAACATCCAACCTCCTGGCTTACAAGTAATATGATAACTTTATATATCACAACAACGAACAAAAAGCCCCCTACGGAAGCTTCTTTTTGCATATCACGATAAAAAAAGTTGCTGGGATTTCCCAACAACTTTTTGCTATGTATTTCTATTGATCAATTATTTTACTAAATATACATCTGCGTAATACATACCACCAGCGGATGCTACTGCATGATTGGTTCCTGTATAAATATCAATACAGTTACTTCCAACACCAGTATCGGCTGCAATATAAATCTGTCCATTAATCATAACCTTAGAACCATAAGGAATCTGAGCTGGATTAACCGCAATGGACTGTCCTGGTGTTAAAACCATTCCAGATGCACCAATTACAGTTGATGATCCAGTAGACCATTGTCCGCAACAGATTGAGCAAGAACAATAATGTGTAATACGGAATTTACCGAGATGCTGCTGCTGTTGTGCTGCTTGTTGTGCTGCTGCCTGACGAGCGGCTTCTTCAGCTGCTGCCTGTGCCGCTGCCTGACGAGCGGCTTCTTCAGCTGCTGCCTGTGCCGCTGCCTGACGAGATGCTTCTTCGGCTGCCGCCTGTGCTGCTGCCTGGCGGGATGCTTCCTCGGCTGCCGCCTGTGCTGCTGCTTCTGCCTGACGAGATGCTTCCTCGGCTGCTGCCTGTGCTGCTGCCTGACGGGATGCTTCTTCGGCTGCTGCCTGTGCTGCTGCCGCTTCAGCTGCTTGACGAGACGCTTCCTCAGCTGCTTCCTTCTGTGCTTTAGATTCTGCTAACCAGCTTTCTTCAGCTGCTTTACTTTCTGCTGCCTTTTTGGATTCTTCTTCTTTTGCTTTCTTAGCTTCTGCTTCTTTTGATGCCTTCTCCTCGGCTTCTCTACTTTCTTTTTCTGCTTCCGCCTTCTCAGAAGTCCACTTTAATGTAACATTATTTAATCTTAAATAAGCATTTCCATCATCTGTGCTTACTTTAATCCAATTTTCATTTTTTTCCTTTACTTTATGAGAAGTTTCTTCTTTTAATGTAGTAACAACTTCAGAATTAATGTCTGCTTCCTTATATGCCTTTGTTTTATTTTCCTGAATCACTACTTTAAACTCTGCATCTTTTCCAACTTTTTTTGCTGCCTCATCGCCAAAGATAAGATTTTGTGTTCTGACCCAGCCCTTTACAGAACCAGATCTCACTCTTGTCCACTTCTCACCAACTTGACTTACTGTTACTACTGTATCAGCATTAATCTTTCCAATTACTACTTCATCTTCTTTATCATCAACGTCAGATTCGTAAACTTTAACATATTTCTTTACCATATTTGTATCAATAATTGCTTTATCTTCAAAATACTCTTTTAATGCATCTTCTTCTGATTCTTCTGAAGACTTTCCAGCACCTACTGTATTCTTTTCAGAAATAGCTAACTTTGCTTCACTTTCTTCGATTGTTGTTTCATATGCAATTTCTGAGGAACCGGTAATATCACTGGCCGTATTTCCTGAGATTCCATTGGCGGAAATTGTTACAACTGCTGCTGCCGTTGCAACTAAGACCATGCTTCCAATGATATACTTCTTTCTCATAATATATATACCTCCATAGAATACTGTATTATTTATTATTTGTGTATACAGTATTGTTACATTCTTATTTCTTTGTTACAAATTTGTTACGCATTTATAATATCAAATTTAATATCTGCTGTCAACCCAAACTTCTCTCATCCCCCCTACTTTGTTAATTTTATTTACTCTTTCTTTTGTTATCTCCCCTTATATTTTACTTTATATACTGTTTTTTTGTTATTTTTTTATTTTTTATGTATAGTTTATACAATTTATCTTCTATGAAATTTTACTTTTTTTGTACTCAATTTTTTATTTTTTTACATACTTTCCTTATTTCTTATTTTTTTAAGCTTCATTCCTACACTCTTTGTAAAATATATAAGCACAAAAATGCAATTTTTTCTTGAAAAATAAGCATTTTTTCTTTCTCCATTCGTGATGAAAATATATTACAAAAATATTACATTATGTAATAT
>OEQY01000040.1_pt1 | contig 53135 bp, 46 predicted proteins | sample 1539871 | NCBI WGS metagenome assembly OEQY01 (sample SAMEA3891877, study PRJEB23780) | metagenome | biome: terrestrial biome; feature: animal house; material: Caecal content | place: Italy | collected 2015-05-05 | reverse complement strand
TAACAGAGGCTTATAGCCTCAGAGCAAACCACCCGTTAGACGGGTGGTGTTGATTCTGAAGTGAATATGCAAGTTTCACAATTATAATTTCAAACGAATATGATAAGTTTTTAACCAATAATTAATTTGCAGCAAATAGGCAGTCATCTGTGGACCTGCCATAAGCTGGCCATACCAAGGCTTTCCATAATCGCTTTTCGTTTTTAGAAACTGACGAACTTTTTTGGCATCAATTAATTGGTGGATTGGGGAAGAAGTATCATCTAAAATATCAGAAAGACGTTGGTTAATTAACGTTTCATATCCAGGATTATATGTTTTTGGATATGGATTTTTTCTTCGATATAATACTTCATCTGGAAGAATTCCCTTACTAGCTCTGCGTAACAGCCCTTTTGCTTGATGATCAAGACATTTCAATTCCCATGGAACATTCCAAAGATATTGAACAATTCTCGGATCGGCAAATGGGACACGTGCTTCTAATCCGCAATGCATACTCGTGCGATCCATACGATCTAGTAATGTCTGCATAAACCAACGAAGATTCAAATAACCAATCTCACGACGCCTTGCCTCAATTTTGGATTCCCCTTCCAGTTTTGGCGTTTCATGGATCGTATTGAGATAGGCATCTTTTGCATATTCTTCAAGGGGAAGTAAATAAAGAATCTCATCTTTTAATAATGCCTTCCGAGGTTCCATCGAAGGGGACCAGGGAAAACAATCTTGTTCCAATGCTTCTTTTTTATGAAACCATGGATATCCGCCAAAAATTTCATCTGCACATTCTCCTGTTAGAGTTACTTGATTATAATCTTTGACGAGGGAACAAAAGTAAAGCATAGAAGATTCGACATCTGCCATGCAAGGCAAATCTCTGGCATCCACTGCTCGATAAAGAAAGTCGGCCATAGATTGATTATTGCATTCTAAATAATGGTGATTGGTATGAAACTGATTTACCATAATATCAACCCAATGTCGATCTTGCGTCGGTTGAAAATCATTCGACTGAAAATATTGATTGTTTCCTTCAAAATCAAAAGAGAATGTAGTTAATTGTTTTCCCTTTTTTTCCAGTTCCTTACTGCATATTGCTGTGACAAGGCTGCTGTCCACACCACCGGATAAAAAGGTGCTGATTGGAATGTCGGATAGCATTTGCCCCTTTATAGCAGACAGCAGCAGTTCTCTGGTTTTCTCAACTGTTTCTTCTGTGGAATCTGTGTGAAGGTGGCTTTCTAGTTTCCACCACGCCTCTTGACGCCATCCGTCATATCCCCAACGGATGTAATGGCCTGGTTTTAATTCTAAAATATTTCGGAATACTCCGCTTCCACTTGTCTTGGCAGGACCAAGTGCGAAAATTTCACATAGACTTTGGGTATCCAGTTCTGGGGAGATTCCTGGAAATTCAAAAATTCCTTTTATTTCAGAAGAAAAAATTAAGAAATTTTCTCTAAGAGTAAAAAATAAAGGTTTTACACCGAGTGCATCTCGACAAAGAATCAATGTTTCATTCCAGCAGTCCCATATTGCAAAGGAAAAAATTCCATTTAGTTTTGGAAAAAAAGAAGTACCATATAAAAGGTATCCTGCAAGTATAACTTCAGTATCGCTAGTGGTTTGGAAAGAAAATCCATGCAATTCTAACTCTTTTTTTAATGTGTGCATATTATAAATTTCACCATTATATGCAATGGAGCAGGTTTTTCCCTGCCAAGTGCGAGTCATAGGCTGATGACCAGTCTTCAAGTCAATAATTGAAAGACGAACTTGTGCCAGACCACAGTGTTTTGTTAACAAAGTTCCATCCTCATTTGGCCCACGGTGCTTTTGTACATGATTCATTCGTTCAAGAGTCGAACTCCATTTGAATGCTTCTGTTTCTAAATCTTGATAAGGATTGCAAAATCCAGCGATTCCACACATATAAGCTCCTGCCTTTCTAAATGAGATTGATAAAAATGAAGTTATCTTTTGGGACTAATTAGTACTGGTTGATATTGAATCCCGTCCAATGCGGCTTCAATAGTTGGAATAATACGATCGGTATGGGCAATCATAGAATGTGTTTTCTTTTCTGGGTCATCCTGTCCGAATGGTACAAAATAAATATGTTTCGTATTCATAAGAACTCCAATATTTTTTAAATTCATACTGAGTGCATCGTTTGTGGAAATAGAAATGATAAGCGGACGCTCGTTGCGTAAATGGGCTTTTGCAGCCATTAAAACAGGACTGTCTGTAATTCCATTGGCTAATTTGGCAATGGTATTTCCAGTGCATGGAAATATGAGTAATGCATCGAGTAATTTTTTAGGGCCGATGGGCTCCGCCTGAGGAATTGTTCGGATTGGCGGACTGCCTGTGATAGTTTCTATTTTTTGGAGAAAATCTTTGTGGTTTCCGAAACGGGAATCAAGTGTCTGAGCCGAGTCAGAACAGATAGTCTGAATGACTGCTCCCTCATGCACAAGCGCTTCCAATTGAGGAAATAATTGAGAGAACGTACAAAACGATCCCGTAATGGCAACGCCAATTTTTTTATTTTTTAAGAGCATAGGATCATTCCTTTCTATATAAGACAATTAAAAATGGCCTTTGCAGAGGCGAAAGGAGCGAATCGTCCAGGAAGACCTGGACAGGATACAACAGAAAGCTTCTCCTTTGCATAAGAAATGTCTGCAAGACCTCCTGGAGTAGAAGCAAGTTCTAAATAAAGAGTGGAAGAATGACATTCCATTACCATTTCTTTGGAAAAGACAGGAAACGGAATCGTGTTGAATAGAATCGAAAAAGAAGCAAGTCGAGGTTTTAAATCGAGCAAATCAATTGCATGAAAACCATTTTGCATTGCTTCTTTTCTGGCATAGGGAGAACGAGCAGCAATTGTCACGACTGCATGGAGAGAATCCAGGCATTGGGCAAGTGCTTTGGCACAGTGTCCATAGCCAGTAATTAGGCATTGACATCCTTGTAAGTTATCAGGAAACTGTAAAATTGCAATTGCAGCAGCAGCCTCGGCGGTTGCAATACTATTGGCGGTAATAAACTTCTCTTGTTTCATTAAATCAATACAATGACAGCGAGAAGTAATCGAAGAGGGAATATTACCTGCTATTATTGTATGCTTTGAATGGAGAAGTTCCATTAATTTATTAATAAAAACAGGATTTTCTCCTGGAGATTGTGTTAAAGAAATTCCATCTTTAGAAAATGGAATTGGAGCAATTAATTTCTGAGAAGAGCAGACGGCTTCTTCCAAAGAAACAGCATTGACAGCATTATGAGGTCTAATCCCATAGCAGATTACAGAGTAATTTTGTTTTAGAAGCAGCTTGTGTAAATAATGCTGTCTCTGATCGCCTCCGATCATTGCAAAATCGAAATAACTCATTTTTATATAAGACCTTTCTCATGTAAGCGTAGTTATTGTACTATATGACAGCTAAAAAAAATTGACACTAATCGAGTTGGGTAAATTTCTTATTTAGTTATTTGAAAATTGCTAAGGCAATTGATTTACTTTTGGCTAGGAAAATAGTATGATGGAAAAGAAAAATAAGAAAAAAGATAAGGAAGCAAAAATGAAGAAGCGATATTTACAAGATATTGAGAATTTTATTTTTTTGGAAGATGAGTTAGAACCAGCGGATATTATTTTTATTCCTGGCAATGGATTTCCGCAAATGGCAGAAGAAGCAGCAAAGCTTTATCAAAAGGGTTTTGCAAAATGGCTGCTTCCTTCGGGAAGATATAGTATCAACTTAGGACATTTTGGAGGAGTGGTAGTAAATCAGGAACGGTATTGTGGAGATTATAAAACAGAATGGGAGTTTTTAACCGATGTATTGATGAAAAATGGGGTGCCAAAAGAGCGTATTTTAAAAGAAGATCAGGCTACCTACACGTATGAAAATGCAATTTTTTCACGAAACCAATTAAAAGAAAAGGAAATTGCTATAAAAAAAGCAATTATATGCTGTCATGCTTTTCATGCAAGAAGATGTCAAATGTATTATGAACAGATTTTTCCAACTGTTAAATTAATGATTCATCCAGTGGATACGGGAATTACAAAACAGAATTGGTTGGACAGTGATGAAGGAGCTCAAAAAGTTTTTGGAGAAGTGGAGCGCTGTGGGACTCAGATGTGGATGATCTGGGAAGATATAAAACAGTCTATGGAAAGAAAAAAATAAAAGGAATCTGTGAAGAAGATTCCTTTCATAGAAAAAGCGCGAGACGGGATTCGAACCCGCGACCCTCGCCTTGGCAAGGCGATACTCCACCACTGAGCCACTCGCGCATAAAATATAACTACGATATTCATTATAATCATAAATCAGAACATTGTCAAGTATTTTTTAAATTGAAACTTGTTGAAAAAGAATGTTAAGAAACTTGCGTTGTTGTACTTCGTTATGCTATAATCGAACCAGCGAAGCAGGAAAATTCTGCTTTGAAACGTTTACTTAATTGAAAGATTAGAAATAATTAAGAAGATTGGAGGAGCTTTCGTGATTAATCAATTAGTAAGTAAAATCAAAAAGCTGAATGCACCAGTTGTAGTAGGATTAGATCCAATGCTTTCCTACGTGCCAGAGCATATTGTAACAAAAGCATTGAATGAATATGGTGAGACATTGGAAGGTGCCGCAGAAGCCATTTGGCAGTTTAATAAGCAAATTGTAGATAAAACATGGGATTTAATTCCAGCTGTGAAACCTCAGATCGCAATGTATGAACAATTTGGTATTCCTGGAATGGTTGCATATAAAAAGACGGTGGATTATTGTAAGAGCAAAGGATTAGTTGTAATTGGTGATGTAAAGCGAGGAGATATTGGCTCGACTTCCGCAGCGTATGCAGTTGGACATCTTGGAAAAGTTCAGGTTGGAAGTCAGAAGATTGCTGGATTTGACGAAGACTTTGCGACAGTGAATCCTTATTTAGGTTCGGATGGAATCGAACCATTTATTAAAGTATGTAAAGAAGAGAAAAAGGGTATTTTTGTATTAGTTAAAACATCCAATCCATCCAGTGGAGAATTTCAGGATCAATTAATCAATGGAAAGCCTCTGTATGAATTAGTTGGAGAAAAAGTAGCACAGTGGGGCATGGAATATATGGGTGAATCTTATAGTTATGTAGGCTGTGTTGTAGGAGCAACCTATCCAGAGATGGGAAAGGTACTTCGTAAGGTAATGCCAAAAACGTATATTTTAGTGCCTGGCTATGGTGCACAGGGAGGAACGGCAGATTCTCTGCGTCCATACTTTAATGAGGATGGACTGGGAGCGATTGTAAATTCATCCCGTGGTATTATTGCAGCTTATAAGCAAGAAAAATATGCAAAATTTGGAGCAGAAAACTTTGCAGATGCGTCTAGAGCAGCAGTGATTGATATGATTGAGGATATTAGAAGTATTTTCTAAAAAGAGGTAAATATGGCAAAATATAAAGAAACAGCAATTGTTCTTTCTCAGGAACAGTTAAGTGAGGATATTTTTAGCATGTGGATTCAGACTAGTCATATAGCCAAAGAAGCCATATGTGGTCAGTTCGTTTCCATTTATACAAAAGATGGGGCAAAACTTTTGCCTCGTCCAATTAGTCTTTGTGAAATAGAAGCGGATCGAATTAGAATTGTCTATCGTGTAGTTGGTGCAGGAACGAAAGAGTTCTCTGCTTATCAGGCAGGTGATCCAATTGAAATTATGGGACCGCTTGGAAATGGTTTCCCATTAAAAGAGAAAAAGGCATTTTTGATCGGCGGAGGAATTGGAATTCCCCCTATGCTGCAGTTGGCAAAATCATTGAATTGTGAAAAACAAATGGTGCTTGGATACCGAGATGCACAGTTATTCTTAAAAAAAGAGTTTGAACCATATGGGGCAGTCTATGTAGCGACAGAAGATGGAAGCGTTGGTACAAAAGGAAATGTTCTGGATGCGATTGCTGCAAATCAATTAGACGCCGATATCATCTATGCATGTGGTCCTACTCCAATGCTGCGTGCATTAAAGCAGTATGCAAAAGAGCAAGGGATGGAGTGTTATATTTCATTGGAAGAAAAAATGGCATGTGGAATTGGAGCGTGCTTGGCATGTGTATGCAAATCCAAAGAAGTGGATGAACATACCCATGTGCACAATAAGAGAATTTGTAAAGATGGTCCAGTGTTTGCAGCAGAGGAGGTTGAATTATAATGTTAAATACTTCTGTAAATCTGGCTGGAGTGCAATTAAAGAATCCAGTTATGACTGCTTCGGGTACGTTTGGATCTGGTGCAGAGTACAGTGAATTTGTAGACTTAAATCGGCTTGGAGCAGTTGTGACAAAGGGTGTTGCCAATGTACCGTGGCCAGGTAATCCAACGCCTCGGATCGCAGAAACAACTGGCGGTATGCTGAATGCAATTGGCTTACAAAATCCAGGTATTGATGTATTTGTGAAAAGAGATATTCCATTTCTGAAACAATATGATACAAAGATTATTGTTAATGTATGTGGAAAAAGTACAGAAGATTATTTGGAAGTGGTAGAACGTCTTGGGGACGAGCCAGTGGATTTATTAGAAATCAATATTTCCTGTCCAAATGTAAAAGAGGGAGGCATCGCTTTTGGTCAAGATCCAAAGGCAGTGGAAGCCATTACGAAGGCAGTAAAAGCAAAGGCAAAACAGCCGATTATTATGAAATTGAGTCCAAATGTTACGGATATTACGGTTATGGCCAAAGCAGCGGAAGCAGGCGGAGCAGATGTACTTTCTTTAATTAATACATTAACTGGAATGAAAATTGATATTCAACGACAATGTTTTGCAATTGCAAATAAAACAGGGGGATTGTCTGGTCCAGCCGTAAAGCCGATTGCATTGCGAATGGTTTATCAGGTGGCAAATGCAGTGTCCGTACCAATTATTGGCATGGGTGGAATTGCAACGCCAGAAGATGCGATCGAATTTATTTTAGCTGGTGCGACAGCGGTATCTGTAGGAACAGCTAATTTTTACAATCCATATGCGACAATTGAAGTAGCAGAGGGAATAGAAGACTATATGAAACAGCATAATTGTGAAGACATCAATCAGTTAATTGGAATTGTAAAATAACGAGAGGAGATTAGTATGGAACAGTATAAAAAAGAGTTTATTGAGTTTATGATTGATTGCGAAGTATTGAAATTTGGCGATTTTGTGACAAAGAGCGGAAGAAACACGCCGTTTTTTGTGAATACGGGATTTTACCGTACAGGAGCTCAGCTTCGTAAATTAGGAGAATATTATGCAAAGGCAATTCATGCAAAGTTTGGAACTGACTTTGATGTATTATTTGGACCAGCTTATAAAGGAATTCCTTTGACCGTAGCGACTTCTATGGCTCTTTCCGAAATGTATGGTGCCGATATTCGCTATTGTTCCAATCGAAAAGAAGTAAAAGATCATGGAGATAAGGGTATTTTGCTTGGAAGTCCAATTCAAGATGGGGATCGTGTAGTAATTATTGAAGATGTTACAACGGCAGGAACTTCAATTCAGGAAACGCTTCCAATCATTCAGGCACAGGGGAAAGTTAATGTGCTTGGACTTGTTGTTTCCGTAGATCGAATGGAGAGAGGACAGGGCACAAAGAGTGCATTAGCAGAGATTCAAGAAAATTATGGATTACAGACAACTGCGATTGTAACAATGGCAGAGGTAATTGAACATCTTTATAATAAAGAGTATAAAGGAAAAGTTATTATCGATAATACATTAATGGAGGCAATTGACGCATATTATAAAAAATATGGTGCTGAAAATAATGAATAGCAAAAGGAGAACGGACATGAATGAAAAATATTATCGGTTAATCTCTCAAGTTGGCGGAGGAAGCATCGCACTTGGTATTATTGTACTTGTAACAGGAATTGTAACGGGGACTATTACGATTATAAATGGAGCAAGATTATTAAAAAGTAAAAAAACATTAATCTTTTAGGTAAGCCAATAAAGCAAAAAAAATGATTGCTTGGAGGATGGAACTGCTGTACAAAATATAGTTTGAACTATATGAGGATGTACGGCAGTCCTTCCTATATGGGAGGAATATAGATTGAAACAAAAAAGCAGAATTAGAGTGATATGGTGTATTCTGTTTGTAGTATATTTAGCAGTGCTGATCTATTTATTATTATTTGCCAAGTTAATGGGACGGGAACAAATTGGGAGAACATATTCTTATAATTTAGAATTATTTAAAGAAATTAAGCGCTTTTTAAACAATACGGGAACACTTGGAATTCGTTCCGTTTTATTAAATCTCGTAGGGAATGTGATTGGTTTTATGCCGCTTGGCTTTTTGCTTCCACTTGCTTTTTCCAGGGTACGAGGAATTATTTTCATGACATTGATTTCATTTACTACAACTTTAGTTATAGAAACATGCCAGCTCGTCAGCTGTACAGGAAGCTTTGATGTAGATGATTTACTTTTAAATACAATTGGAGGAATATTAGGATATCTAATTTATATTCTTCTGGAAAAAGGAATTACTGCTTGGAAGGAACGATGATGGAATAGAACTGGAAGAGATTGACGATTTACAGCGGCTCATTTGGAGGAAGTAATTATGAAAACGGTAAAGGAAACAGATATTGTTACGATTGGAACAAAGCGGGTGACCAAGGATGGAATTTGGGCTTGTATTTTCTTTTTGGTAGGAACAATTGGCCTGGCAGTTAGCTTTTGGAATAGCCTGTGGGAACGATCAGGAATCAATGTTGGAATATTAGGAGTTTTTGTTTTAATTATTAGTCTATTTGGCTTGGGATATGGGATCAGAGGAAGAAGAAAGAAAAATTGCAGCCATATTATAGATGAAATTGGAATTGCATCCAATGTACTTTTGATTATTATTATTGTTATTTTATTTATCATCGGTATACGTATGGTATAAGGAGATTTTATGTGGAAAAATAATGATGAAGCATTAAAAGAACGCTTTATGCTTGCAATGGAGCGAATTTATGAAATTAGAGAAGCAGTAGATGTAAAACAGCCTTATTCGGATTATTTCCAAACAGTTGCGGCATTTATATGTAAAGTGAAAGAAATCGCTGAGAAAGATGCAGCAGGAACATTGGAGGAGTTAGAAGAAGATAATAGGAGATTGTATGAAGATATTGTAGGAGATCGTTATGAAACAAGTTATGCGAACCCATCCTATAGTACTGCATTAATGGGAAATGAGTTTGGAAAATTATTTTCAATGCTCTATGCACAGATGTATCAAATGATTGTATTTGCATATGCAAAGCGGTTAGAGAACTTTATCGTTTATGCAGAATTGTTTATTGAAGTTTATAATTTGATGGAACAGGAAGAAACAGAGTTTTTGTCTGTAAAAGATACGGTTTATTGGTTTTTCAGTGATTATAGTGATTTGTTTGCACGCCAACAAATCGAAGATTTGCTAATCACAGGTAATACTGTTTATGAGCAAATTATAGAACAGTCCGATGAGGATTTACGTTATTTATATAAATATGGCATGAATATAACAGAAAATGAACGAAAGATGGCAGAGTTTTTAAATAAAATGGATAAAGAAATGTTAAAACAAACGGCTGCTACATTTGTGAATGGATATTGCAGAGGGTTTGAAGTAACGAAGAGGGATTTGTCTAAAAAAGATCGCTTTGAACTTCGCTATGCAATTGGTTTGGAACCGTTAATTAAGGCTAGTTTACCGCTCTGGGAGGAGAAGGGATTAAAGCCGACCTATCGTCATATTACAATTACAACTACACCTGCAAATCGTCAGTTTGAATACGACCATCGGTATGATCAGGCTGTGTATTTAGATAGACAGTATAAAGAACGCAGGTCGCAAGTATTTCGTGTCACATATGAAGAGCGGAAAGAAGAAGCACGACGCTATGCAGGACCAGTCGTATTAGAAACATTTGGGGAAATTCCATTTGAACCGAAAAATAATGCAGATTCTTATCGACTGAATGAGAAACAGCAAACACTCAGTATTGAGCTGGCAAGTGAAACTCGTTCCATTATGAATGAATATATACCAGAAGATGAGACAAGCTTTACGATTATTGCATTTCCAGTTCCAGAAATTGGAGATCAGTTTGAAGAGATTTTTAAAGAGACGATGAAAGTAAATACGCTGGATAATGAGAAATATATAAAGATTCAGCAAATAATTATTGATGCATTGGATCAGGGAAAGTTTGTGAGAGTAAAAGGAAGAAACGAGAATAAGACGGATTTAGTGATTCAACTTCATCCATTAACCGATCCAGAAAAGCAAACCAATTTTGAAAATTGTACTGCGGATGTGAATATTCCAGTTGGAGAGGTGTTTACTTCTCCCATTTTGAAAGGAACAAATGGTATTTTGCATATTAGCCGTGTATTTATGAGGGGATTAGAATATAAAGAATTAGAGCTTACATTTAAAGATGGAATGATCTCCAGTTATACTTGTAAGAATTTTGATTCTGAAGAGGAGAATCGGGCGTATATCAAGGAAAATCTGATGTATCATAGAGAAACCTTACCAATGGGAGAATTCGCAATTGGTACCAATACGACTGCCTATGCCATGGCGCAAAAATATAATATATTTAGAAGACTGCCGATTTTGATTGCAGAAAAAACAGGACCTCATTTTGCAGTAGGAGATACTTGCTATTCTCATAGTGAAGATCTGGCCGTATTTAATCCAGATGGAAAAGAGATCATTGCAAGAGACAATGAATGTTCTGTTTTGAGGAAGACCGATCCGCATAAGGCATATTTTGCCTGTCATACAGATGCCACGATTCCATATGATGAACTAGGAGCAATTGATGTTGTTCGAGCAGATGGAACGGAAATTCCAATTATACGAAATTCCAGATTTGTATTACCTGGAACGGAAGAGTTAAATAAGGCATTGCAGATCGAATAAAATTACTTGGTTAACGTTGGAAAAGTAGTTGACGTTTGAGTCAATTATTAGTAGAATGTTGACGGAATGGTTATAAGATCAAATAAGATTGCGAGGGGACGCAGATGAAAAAAATTGGTATTATTGGCGGCGGACAGCTGGGCAAAATGATGATTTTAGACGGAAGGCGTATGGATTATGAGTTTGTTATTGTGGACCCGACAGTAAAATGTCCTGCTCACAATATCGCAGATTCTCATATTGTTGCAGGGTTTGAAGATATTGAAGCGATCAAACGAATGGCATCTCGAGTAGATGTAGTAACCTATGAGTTTGAGCATATTAGCGTGGAAGCTTTGAAAGAAGTGGAAGCTTCAGGAACGCCTGTTTATCCATCGAGTAAGACATTGGAACGAATACAAAATAAGCTCCGGCAAAAAGAATGGCTGAGAAAGCATGAAATTCCAGTGCCAGATTTTTTATCAGTTAAATCTCAAGCAGATATTGAACATAGTGCAGAACTGTTTTCCTACCCGTTGATATTGAAAACTTGTACGGGTGGATATGATGGAAAAGGAAATTATGTGATTTCTAATCCAGATGAAATTGAAAAAGGATATCAGGCACTTGGAGCAGGAAAAGTAGAACTGATGGTAGAGCGATGTATTGATTTTGTAAAAGAAGTGTCTATCCTCGCATGTCGAAGCCTAAACGGGGATATTGCAGTATATCCGATTGCAGAGAATGTTCATAAAAATAGTATTTTAGATGAAACTACAGTGCCAGCTCGGATTAGTAAAGAGACCGAAGCGGAAGGGATGCAAATTGCAAAAGAATGTTTAAAGGCGTTTGATGCGTATGGAATGTTATGCATTGAGTTATTTGTTACAAAAGAAGGACATATTCTTGTCAATGAATTAGCTCCACGTCCGCATAATTCTGGACATTATACGATTGAGGGATGCTATACATCTCAGTATGAACAGCATGTGCGTGCAATTTTGGGACTTCCATTGGGAAATGCTAGTTTGATTCGTCCAACTGCAATGAAAAATATTATTGGAGATCATTCTGCTTCTGAAGCAGAACTACTTGGACTTGAAGAGGCTTATAAAAATCCGAATGTAAAAGTCCATATTTATGGAAAAGAAAAGGTAGTAAATGGTAGAAAGATGGGACATATTACTGCGACTGCCGATACCATTGAAGAAGCGTTGGAGCAGGTAAGGAAAGCACATCAGGCGCTTTCTTTCCGATAGATATTGTGCATGGCACATAAGAAAATTTTAGTTTAGGAGGAGATACACATGAAACCAGTTGTTGGTATTATTATGGGAAGTGATTCTGATTTGCCAGTAATGAGTAAAGCAGCAGAAATGTTAGATCAGTTGAACGTTCCTTATGAATTAACCGTTGTTTCTGCTCACCGTACACCAGATAAGATGTATGAGTATGCACATTCTGCAAAAGAAAGAGGATTAAAAGTTATCATTGCAGGTGCGGGTGGTGCAGCGCATCTTCCTGGAATGACTGCCGCTATGACAGTACTTCCAGTAATCGGAGTACCAGTACAGACAAAGGCGCTTGGTGGAGTCGATTCGCTGTATTCCATTTGTCAGATGCCTCCTGGAATACCTGTTGCTACGGTAGCAATTAATGGAGCGTTAAATGCAGGATTATTGGCTGCTAAAATTGTTGCAATTGGGGATGAAGAACTTTCTGTACGTATAGAGGAATATGCAAAATCTCTGGAGACGATGGTAGAGAAAAAAGCAGCCAAGCTGGAAGAGATCAAATACCAAGAATATTTAATACAAATGTAAATCAAAGCAAAAGCTTGAGTTTCAATAAGGAGGATAATATGGATTACAAAAACGCAGGAGTAGATATCGAGGCTGGATATAAGTCTGTAGAATTAATGAAGGAACATATTAAAAAGACAATGAGACCAGAGGTGTTGACGAATATCGGAGGATTTTCTGGAGCATTTTCGATGGAAGCATTTAAAAATATGGAAAAACCTACACTAGTATCTGGAACAGACGGCGTTGGCACAAAATTAAAATTGGCATTTATTATGGACAGACATGATACAGTTGGTATTGACTGTGTGGCAATGTGTGTGAATGATATTGCATGTGCGGGCGGTGAGCCGTTATTCTTCTTGGATTATATTGCATGCGGAAAGAATATACCAGAAAAGATTGCTATGATCGTAAAGGGAGTAGCAGACGGATGTGCACAGTCCAATGCAGCATTAATTGGAGGAGAAACGGCCGAAATGCCAGGCTTTTATCCAATTGATGAATATGATTTGGCTGGTTTTGCGGTTGGTGTAGTCGATGAAAAAGACTTGATTACAGGTGAGACAATTACAGACAAAGATGTGTTAATCGGTATTGCTTCCAGCGGAGTGCATTCCAATGGTTTTTCACTTGTGCGTAAAGTATTTGAAATGACAAAGGAAAATTTAGAAACTTATCGAGAAGAGCTGGGTACAACGCTTGGAGATGCATTACTCACTCCTACAAAGATTTATGTAAAAACATTGGCGAATATAAAAAAAGCAGGTGTAACAATCAAAGGATGCAGCCATATTACAGGCGGTGGATTTTATGAAAATGTGCCACGTATGCTTCCAGATGGGAAACATGCGGTAATTAAGAAAGATAGTTATCCAGTACTTCCAATCTTTAAATTACTTCAAAAAGAAGGAAATATTGAAGAAAAAATGATGTACAATACTTACAATATGGGACTTGGAATGGTTCTTGCAATTGCCCCTGAAGATGTAGAGAAGACAATTGCAGCAATTGAGGCAGCTGGAGAAAAAGCATATGTAGTTGGTCATATTGAAAATGGAGAAAAAGGGGTTACATTGTTATGATGAAAATTGGTGTACTGGTCAGTGGAGGCGGTACAAATCTGCAAGCAATTATTGATGCGATTCATGCAGGCACGATTCATAATACATCCATTGAATTTGTAATTAGCAATAATAAAAAAGCATATGCTTTGGAGCGTGCAAAAAAAGCTGGAATTGAAGCAAAATGTATTTCGCCAAAAGATTTCTCCAATCGGGAAGCATTTAATGAAGCATTTTTAGAAGCAATTGATTCTTATCATGTTGACTTGATTGTGCTTGCGGGATGTCTTCTGATTCTTCCTCCAGCGCTTGTGAAAAAGTATCGGAATCGAATTATCAATATTCATCCATCTCTAATTCCAGCCTTTTGCGGAAAAGGATATTATGGATTAACTGTGCATGAAAAAGCACTGGAAAGAGGAGTAAAAGTAACGGGTGCAACCGTTCATTTTGTAGATGAAGGAACGGATACGGGACCAATTATTTTGCAAAAAGCGGTAGAAGTACAGCAGGGAGATAGTCCTGAAGTATTGCAGCGCCGTGTAATGGAGCAGGCGGAATGGAAAATAATGCCACAGGCAATTGAATTAATTGCCCAAGGTAAAGTACAAGTCGTAGATGGAAAAGTGAAGATTCTACCATAATGCAAAAATGGTAGCAGAACAGGAGGCACTATGAAAGTATTAATTGTTGGAAGCGGCGGAAGAGAACATGCAATTGCATGGAAAGTAGCACAAAGCCCAAAGGTAGAAAAAATATATTGTGCACCAGGTAATGCAGGAATTGGAGAAATTGCAGAATGTGTTCCAATTGGAGCGATGGAATTTGATAAATTAGTTGCGTTTGCAAAAGAAAAGAAAATTGATCTGACTGTGATTGGAATGGATGATCCACTTGTTGGAGGTGTTGTAGACGCATTTGAAGCAGAGGGACTGCGAGTATTTGGACCTCGTAAAAATGCAGCAATTTTGGAAGGTTCCAAAGCATTTTCCAAAGATCTGATGAAAAAATACCATATTCCAACAGCTGCTTATGAAAATTTCAATAATCCAGAAGAGGCACTTGCCTATTTAGAAACTGCTAAAATGCCAATTGTATTAAAAGCCGATGGTCTGGCACTTGGAAAAGGAGTATTGATCTGTAATACATTGCAAGAAGCAAAGGACGGAGTAAAGGAATTAATGCTGGATAAGCATTTTGGAGATGCTGGAAATACAATTGTAATAGAAGAATTTATGACAGGACGTGAAGTTTCTGTTCTTTCCTTTGTAGATGGTAATACGATTCGAATTATGACATCTGCTCAGGATCATAAACGTGCAAAGGACGGAGATCAGGGGTTGAACACTGGTGGTATGGGAACATTTTCTCCAAGCCCATTCTATACCCCAGAAGTAGATGAATTTTGTCAGAAGTATATTTATCAGCCAACTGTCGATGCTATGAAAGCAGAAGGAAGACCATTTAAAGGAATTATTTTCTTTGGTTTAATGCTTACAGAGGATGGACCGAGAGTATTGGAATATAATGCTCGTTTTGGAGATCCAGAGGCGCAAGTTGTACTGCCTCGTATGAAAAATGATATTATAGACGTTTTTGAAGCTTGTATTGATGGAACATTAGATAAAATTCAATTGGATTTTGAAGAGAATGCGGCAGTCTGTGTTGTATTAGCATCCGATGGATATCCAGAACATTATGAAAAGGGTTATCCAATTGAAGGGCTTGATACCTTTAAGGGAAAAAATGGTTATTATGTATTCCATGCAGGGACAAAGCTGTCAGATGACAAGATTGTTACAAATGGAGGTCGTGTGCTTGGAGTAACTGCAAAAGGAAGCGACTTAAAACAGGCGAGAGCCAATGCCTACGCTGCAACAGAATGGATTCAATTTGAAAATAAGTATAAGAGAAATGATATCGGCAAAGCAATTGATGAAGCATAAAGAAATGATAAACTAAATATAAAAACTTTGTTAGAAACTTAATATTTCCAATATCACGATATACAAAAGAAAAGTACCGTCTTTGACTAGAATCTATTTGGATTTTGCGTCAATGTTCGGTACTTTCTTCTTATTTGTGATATACCATCCCGTGAAATCTTTCATCCGTTATGATGAAAAGAAATTTGTATTATTATAAACAAAAAAAATAAAAATCAGGTTGACTTTTCTGAGGCAACATTTATAATGAAAGTGTCATGTATATAGTATACATTAAAGTAATGTTAAAAATAATAAAGGTTACTTTGAATAAGATTGGGCATACTGTTAATAGGAAAGAAAATAATCTTTAGCTTATTCTACATTAACATTATGATTATTGTAAGGAATCCGATATTTTTCTTACAAAGGACAGAAGAGAAAACTTGTTTTGGAGGATAGAAAAGTGAAAAATCCTAAAATTGCAGAAATGTTAAAACAATGTCGAAAGATGAATCATCTCACAGTAATGGAGGTATCAGAACGTTTAAAGGCGAATGGTATTTTTGCTGCGCCGAAAACCGTTTATGGGTGGGAAAGTGGACAAACACAACCAACAGCCAATACGCTTTTAGTTTTATGTTGTATGTATCATATTGATGATGTCCTGAATACATTTGGTTATAAAGAAGAAGATGGAGTTTTGATTTTAAGCAATGAAGAAAAACAATTGATTCGTTCTTATCGAAGTGCTCCAGAAATGCAGCAGGCTGTAAAGAAACTTTTGTCTATGTAGTTTAGTGTGAAGAAAGGTCTTGTTGACCAATGGGAGCAATAATTCAGAATAAATACTGACGGGAGAATAATCATGAGAAAATATCGAAAAAAATTAATAGGTATATGGATAGGAATTGCTGTAAGCGCAGCAACGGTATTTGTACCAGTTACAGCCTCTGGAACAGAGTCTGGGGAAGAAAAATTATATGAAGATGAATCATTGATTGAGGGAGAAGTAATAGAAAGTGGAGCATTGGTAGAGCCAGGCGTTCCAGCTACTACACAGACAACACCAGAACAGACGACGCCAGAGCAGACGACACCAGAACAAACGAAGCCAGAGCAAACGACACCAGAACAAACGAAGCCAGAACAAACGACACCAGAACAAACAACACCAATACAAACGACACCAGAACAGACGACGCCAATACAAACGACACCAGAACAGACGACGCCAATTCAAACAACGCCAGAACAGACGACGCCAATACAAACGACACCAGAACAAACAACGCCAGAGCAAACAACACCAATACAAACGACACCAGTACAAACGACGCCAGAGCAGACGACACCAGTACAAACGACGCCAGAACAGACGACACCAGTACAAACGACGCCAGAACAGACGACGGAGGAAGATCCAATAACTGTTTCATTGTTTAATGGTAAAACATTAGAAATTGAAAGGGATATTGATGAGTCGAAAGTACCAGATGAATTTGATATTGTAACGTATAGTTATAAAGGAAAAGAAATTGAAATTGCGGAATCCAAAAGTGGGTTGATTCTTTTTTACCTAAAGGATGATGGAGAAACAGCAAACTTTTATGTTTATAATGAGGGAAAAGATAGCTGTATTCCGTTTGTGAAAATAAATTCTTCCTCTGATGAATACATATTTTTGGATTTAGAGGAAGGTTCTGAACTATTAGAAGGGCTGGAATCTACAAAAATTTCCGTTAATGGAAAAACATTACCATCTTGGAAACCAACAGAAGGAGAAACTCCAAAGGAAGATTATATTGTTTATTTGATTAACCAAGAAAATGTGAGAAGTTTATATCATGTAAATATTGAGACAGGAGTGATTGAATCTTATTACGGACAAAGTTTAGATCCAGCGGATGCAGAATCAGGAGAATCGGGAAGCAGTGAAATAATTGGTGGAGATTCTGTTTTACAAGAAGATACAAGTGACCGAGATGAATTACTAAGAAAAATTGCTATTTTTGGAGGAGGAGCAGTTGGAATTACTGTTTTAATTATTGCAGGAATTCTATTATATCGTTATCTGAAAAAGAAAATGGATCAGCCAGAAGATGAAGAGGATGAATTATATGACGACGAGTTATATGAAGATGGAGAAGATGACTATGAGGATGACGAAGAAGAATTAGATCCAGATGAAGCAATTGAAAGAGAATTAGCTGCTTTAGAGCAAGAAGAATGGAATAAAGTTAGCCAGGAAGAAGAAAATTCTACAGAAGAATTTCAAGAATCTGGGGAAGATTCTGATACGCAAGAGGAAATAGATATGGATTCTTTAAATAAGACGTTTAATGATTTGGCATCAAAGAAAGAAGCAGATTTACAGCCAGACGTGGAAACAGAATCATCAAAGGACGAAGAAAAACCTTTAAAACGAAACTTGAAACAGGTATTGGAAGACGATGATGATTTTGAAGTAACTGATTTTCGAGATTAAATAATATTGGGGTCAAAATATCATTTGACCCCAATATCATTTTATAAATGCGAGTGAGAAATGGGGCTTCCCTTAGAAGATTGGGTCTAAGGGAAGTCTTTTATCTCATAGGAAATATTATTGTTAAAACATTAAATAATCCTAAAAATGTAAATCTATAAATGCTGTTGAAAATTTTTATAATAAACTTAAAATTAGTACTAGCATTTTCATAACATTTGTGCTAGAATAAGTATAACAATAATGAAACAATAGGAGTAAATTAATTGCTGCATAAACAAAATGATTGTAGGTGAGAATATGGTACTAAAAATTGATTTTAATAGTGATGAAGCAATTTATATTCAGCTTCGTAATCAAATTATTATTGGAATTGCTACAGAAGAGATTCGCAATGGGGATTCCCTTCCATCGGTAAGAGAATTAGCAAATCATATTGGGATCAATATGCATACTGTAAATAAGGCCTATTCTGTTTTAAAGCAGGAGGGGTTTGTAAAAGTAGATCGTAGAAAAGGAGCAGTAATTTGTATTGACATTGATAAATATGAAGCATTACAAGAATTGAAACAAGAAATGAGGGTTTTGCTTGCAAAAGCACATTGTAAAAATATTTCACGTGGAGAAATACATCAGATTATAGATGAAATTTTTGATGCATATTTTACGCCAGATCGGGAAAAAAGATGAGGAGGTTTCTATATGTTGTGTGAAAAATGTAAAATTCGAGAAGCAAACATTATTTTAACGGAAGTGGTAAATGGAATAAAAACAGAGCATAATTTGTGCAGCCAATGTGCATCTCAGACACAGTTAAAACCATTTTTAGATGGGGACTTTCCGTTTGCAAAAATGTTGTCTGGAATTCTTGGACTTCAATCAGAAGCAATCGATGAACAAACAGAAAAAATGAATCAATTAGTCTGCCCAACTTGTCATACGACTTATGGAGATTTTATAAAAAATAGTCGATTTGGTTGTGCAGATTGTTACGATACATTTGGATTGTTATTAGATAATAATATGAAGAAACTGCATGGCAATGATACCCATGTTGGAAAACGCCCAAAGTTTCAGCCATCGGAAAAATCTTATGAGAAAACAGTAGCTTATGAGAAGGAAAGAGAAGATCAGCAAGAACAATTGGAGATTTTACAGTCACGCTTGCAGGAGGCAATTCGGGAAGAAGAATATGAATCTGCTGCCAGATATCGTGACGAGATTAAACTTTTGAAAGAAAGGATGAATGCTGATGCATAAATGGTATGAAAATCAAGAAGACTCTTTGGCTGTTGTAGTTGCCAGCCGCATTCGCATACTTCGTAATTTTAAATCCTATTTATTTCCAACACGTTTGACAAATGAACAGAAAAGTGATTTATCCATATTAGTAGAAGATAAATTAAATCAACTTCCAGTTGTATTAGAAAAAAAATTTGAAAATTATATGTTGAATGAAATATCAGATACGAATAGGACTGCTTTAAGAGAGCGTCAAGTAATCAATAAATTTTCAAGTGAAAATAAAGCTGGAGTTGGGTTAATCCTTTCAGAGGATGAATCAGTTAGTTTGACAATTAATGGAATGGACCATCTGCGTATGCAAATTTCCCGTTGTGGAATGGAATTGGATGAAGTTTGGCAAGAAATGAATCAGTTAGACGATTTTGTAAATAAACAATTTGAGTATGCATTTCATGAAAAATTTGGATATATGACTGTATATCCTACGAACGTAGGAACTGGAATGAGAGCCTATTTAATTTTGCATTTACCGATGCTTTCCAGCAGTAAACGCTTTCGTGCATTATTGAATGAGATTAGCCGTTACGGAGTAACCGTAAAAGGAGCGTTTGGGGAAGGTCAGGACAATGATGGAAATATGTTTGTTCTCTATAATCAAAAAACGCTTGGCTTATCGGAAAAAGATATTATTCAAGTTCTTACAAAGGTGGCAAGACAGTTGGCAAGCCAAGAAAAGGCAGTACGTCGTCAAGTGCTTACGACACATCGTTTGGAATTGGAAGATAGTATTTATCGTTCTTATGGAACATTGAAATATGCCAAAAATCTATCTTTGAAAGAAACAATTGATCATTTGTCACAAATTCGGTTGGGGCAAGAAGAGGGATTATTATCCTTTAAAGAACCGTGTAATTGTTATAAAATGATGCTTGGTGTTCAAAATGCTAATTTACAAACGTATTGGGATCGTCAAATAGAAGAAAAGGCTTTAAATAGAGCAAGAGCCACCTACATTCAGAGACAGATTCCTGAATTAAGGGAGGAGTAAAAATCTGGAAGATTTGTTTTTGGATAGAAGGATAAGGGTTGAAGAGGAGAACAGATCGCTGAGAGGAGAAGAATTATGATGAATCGTTTTACAAAAAAAGCAATGGATGCTTTAGCCTGTGCAGAGGAGGCTGCAAAGGAGTTGGGGCATTCTTATATCGGAACGGAGCATATTTTAATCGGTTTAATTCAAGAAGGAACTGGTGTTGCTGCCAAAATTTTAGAAAGTTATCAAGTAACAGAAGAGAAAGTAATCAGTCTTGTGGAACAACTCATTAATCCAGCACAGCCAGTGACAGTGGAAGAAGTGGGAGGTTATTCTCCTACTGCGGTAAAAGTATTGAATAATAGCTATATTGAGGCAAGGCGCTTTAAAAGTCAATTGATTGGAACGGAACATATTTTAATTGCCATTTTAAAAATATCCGAATGTTCCGCTACTCGTCTAATTAATACAATGAATGTAAATATTCGAAAGATGTATGTCGATTTGCTGGTAGCCATGGGACAGGACAGTGGCGTTTATAAAGAAGAGATGTTAGGAAGTATGACATCGAATAGGGGAAATTCTAAAACTCCAATTTTGGATCAGTATAGCAGAGATTTAACCGAAATGGCAAGAGAAGGGAAATTAGACCCTGTAATTGGACGTCAGCAAGAAATCGGAAGGGTAATTCAAATTTTGAGCCGCCGTACGAAAAATAATCCATGTCTGATTGGAGAACCTGGAGTTGGAAAAACGGCAATTGCGGAGGGATTGGCAAGTCAGATTGTCACAGGGAATGTGCCTGAAACGATTCGGGAAAAACGAGTTGTGACGTTGGATTTATCTGGCATGGTAGCTGGTTCCAAATACCGTGGAGAGTTTGAAGAAAGAATTAAAGGAATTATTAATGAAGTCAGAAATGATGGTCAAGTGCTATTATTTATTGATGAGATTCATACAATTATCGGAGCAGGAGGGGCAGAAGGAGCAATGGATGCTTCTAATATTTTAAAGCCATCGCTTGCGAGAGGAGAAATTCAGATTATTGGAGCTACTACTGTAGATGAATATCGGAAACATATTGAAAAGGACGCAGCATTGGAGCGTCGTTTTCAGCCTGTCATGATTGAAGAGCCAACGGAAGAGGAATCGGTTGCGATTTTAAAAGGATTGAGAAAGGCTTACGAAGAACATCATCATGTACAAATTACTGATAGTGCGTTACAGGCAGCAGTGAAACTTTCTACTCGTTATATTAATGATCGATTTTTGCCAGACAAGGCAATTGATTTAATTGATGAAGCTGCTTCTAAAGTTCGTTTAGCATCTTATGTACAGCCAAAAGAAATTAAAGTATTGGAAAATGATATTGAGGCATTAAATAAAACAAAAGAAGAAGCAATTAAAAAAGAAGCATTTGAAAAAGCTGCTGAAATAAAGAAAAAACAGGAACGCAAGAGAGAGAAGATGCAAAAACTTCTGGCAAAATGGGAAAGAGATAAGAAAAATAAACGTCCTGAAGTTGGAGAAGATGAAATTGCAGATATTGTATCCGATTGGACGAAAATTCCAGTGAAGTCTTTGGAGGAAGGCGAAGCACAGCGATTAAAACAGTTGGAATCTATTTTGCACCAGAGAGTGGTAGGACAAGAAGAAGCGGTAACCGCAGTTTCAAAAGCAATTCGCCGTGGCCGTGTTGGACTGAAAGATCCAAAAAGACCAATTGGTTCGTTTCTTTTCCTTGGTCCGACTGGTGTTGGAAAGACAGAGTTGTCAAAAGCATTGGCAGAAGCAATGTTTGGGACAGAAAATGCAATGATTCGTGTTGATATGTCCGAATATATGGAGAAGCACAGTGTGAGCAAATTAATTGGTTCTCCTCCAGGATATGTTGGATATGAAGAAGGAGGCCAATTAAGCGAAAAAGTGAGAAGAAATCCATATTCTGTCTTATTATTTGATGAGATTGAGAAGGCTCATCCAGATGTATTTAATATTTTGCTTCAGGTTTTGGATGATGGACAGATTACGGATGCACAAGGACGGAAAATTAACTTTAAAAATACGGTTATTATTATGACTTCTAATTGTGGTGCAGAAAACATTGTTGCTCCAAAGAGATTGGGATTTGGAACGGTGGAGAATGAAAAAGAAAGCTATAACTATATGAAGGGACGTGTTATGGATGAGGTGAAACGTTCCTTTAAGCCAGAATTTTTAAATCGTATTGATGAAATTATTGTGTTCCATCCACTTAATAAATCTCATATGAAAAATATTGTGGATATTATGCTAAAGGATTTGATAACAAGAAGCAAAGAACAGATGAACTTAAATTTAGGAGTTTCAGAGGAAGCAAAAGAATTCTTGATTGAGAAGGGATACGATGAAAAATATGGGGCAAGACCACTTCGTCGTACAATACAGAACGAGATTGAGGATGCGTTAGCAGAAGAAATTCTGGATGGCAAGATACAAGAAGGAAATACGATAGAAGTAAGGAAAGAAGGAGAAAAACTTCAATTTCTGCCAGTTACCCTTAACAATAAGTAAAGAATCTTCGTTGACTCCTCTAAAAAAATCAGAAAAAGATGAAAAAAAGCCAAAAATATACTGGAAATTTTAAGAGATTTATATTATAATAAAAAAGTAAGAAGAGAACTTTTTTCTTAAATATAGCAACTATTAATGAATCGCTGAATGAATGTAAAACGAATTGCTTTGGGTGTAAAAACGAAAAAAGGGGTTCGTTTTACGAAAAAGAGGAAGAGCAGGAGGATAAATTCATGTCAGTAATTACAGAGTTAATTCGTGTAGAGGCAAATGGGGCCATCAGTTTTGGGAATTACGAATTGGATCAAAAATCAAAGATTTCAGATTTTGAGTATAATGGGGATTTATACAAAGTAAAAACTTTTAAAGAGATTACAAAACTAGAACGTAATGGCATGTTTGCCTATGAATCGGTTCCTGGAACAACTGTAACAAACTATAAAAGGACAGAAGATACCGTATCGTTTGAAGCAGAGGGAATTGCAGATACACAAGTAATTATCGGTGTGGAAGATGATACGGAATACTCGATTATTATTAATGGAGTAAAAATTGATGAATTTGAGACAAACTTAAGTGGAAAATTAGTAATTAGTTTGGACTTAAGTGAAGGAAAGAAAGCAACCGTAACTGTTGAGAAATTATAATTATTTCGGGAAAGAGGAATTCGTAGAATCTCTTTCTAACATAGTGAGATAAGGAAGAAGCATTCCATTTGATTCATCAAACGGAATGCTTCTTCCATGCATTGATCAGATTGGGAGGAAATTATGGCAAAAGCAAGGTCAACGATGTTTTTCTGTAAAGAATGTGGGTATGAATCAAGTAAATGGCTTGGGCAATGTCCTGGATGCCGTCAGTGGAATACAATGGTGGAAGAGCCAGTAGTAAAAAAGAATTCTTCAACTATAAAAATAGAGAGGAGCAGTCGTCAGCCAACTCGATTAGGAGAAATTTCTATCAAAGAAGAGGAACGTACGAGCACTGGTATGAAGGAATTGGATCGTGTGCTTGGAGGAGGGATCGTGGCAGGATCTCTTATGTTAGTAGGAGGAGATCCGGGAATCGGAAAATCAACGTTATTGCTGCAAGTATGTAAAAACCTTTCTGAACGGGGGCATAAAATCCTTTATATTTCAGGAGAAGAGTCTTTAAGACAGATCAAAATGAGAGCAAATCGTATGGGCAGTTTTAGCGGAGAATTGCTTTTGTTATCTGAGACAAATTTAGATGTGATTTCTCAAGTCATTACTGAGCAAAAACCAGAATTGGTAATAATTGATTCCATTCAAACAATGTATCGGGAAGACGTTTCTTCTGCACCTGGAAGTGTGAGTCAAGTAAGGGAATCTACTAATGTATTAATGCAGCTTGCAAAGGGATATGGGATTTCAATGTTTCTTGTAGGGCATGTAACGAAAGAAGGAGTTGTGGCAGGTCCACGAGTATTGGAACATATGGTAGATACCGTGCTCTATTTTGAAGGAGATCGGAATGCAATTTATCGAATTTTAAGAGCAGTAAAAAATCGATTTGGATCTACCAATGAGATCGGAGTCTTTGAGATGATGCAAGAAGGATTAATAGAAGTAGAAAATCCCTCTGCCTATATGTTAAATGGCAGACCAAAGGGAGCTTCTGGTTCAGTTGTGACTTGTGCAATGGAAGGAAGCAGACCATTACTTTTAGAAATACAGGCATTGATTTGTAAAACAAACTTTGGAATGCCGAGAAGAACAAGCGCTGGCACCGATTATAATCGTATTAATTTACTTATGGCAGTATTGGAAAAACGAATTGGATTGAGGCTTTCTGAGTGTGATGCGTATGTGAATATTACGGGTGGGATGAAAGTTAACGAACCATCTTTGGATTTAGCAATTGTAATGGCAATTGTATCCAGTTATTGGGATCGTCCAGTGAAAGAAGATTATTTCATTATTGGTGAAGTTGGTCTTTCCGGAGAAATTCGTGGGATTAGTATGCCGCAGCAGAGAATAAATGAAGCAAAGAAAATGGGATTTACTGGATGTATTTTGCCGGCTGTCTCAATAGAAGGATTGATTATTCCAGACGGATTTCACTGTATTGGAGTTCGAAGTGTACAAGATGCAATTCAACAAATCAATCATCAATAGAAATGAAAAATATAAGAAAAACAGATTTGCAGGTAGCCTTTTGTGAATAATTGTGATATAATAACCAGGTAATAGGTTAATTTTGTAAAAAAATGGAGGATTTCATGTCAAATATTATTCAAAGATTTATGGATGAATTACCACAGAGCCAATTATTAGGAGTTGCAATTGCAATTATTGTGATTGGTTTGCTTATCTGTTTTTTTGGCTATAAGCTTATGAGAGTTGGGATTACTGTAATTGGTTTCTCAATTGGATTTTTTATTACCGCATTTATTGTAAATTATTTTACCAATAATAACTGGATTACATTTCCAGCGGCGATTATTGTAGGGTTGCTCATTGCTTTTGCTGCGTTTCGATTATATGAAGTGGGTATCTTTCTTGTATGCGGAGTATGTACTACATTAACCGTATTTTCGCTGTTATCCAGTTACGATACATGGTGGATTTACATAATTGTAATTGCAGCAGGTATATTGGCAGGTGTATTGGCAGTTTTGTTTATTAAGCCAGTATGTATTTTTGTAACAGCAATGAGCGGAGGAATTATTACAGTACTGGAAGTGTGTCAAAAACTTCAATTTAATCATACAATTGTAATATTTGTTGTAGGAATTTTATTGGGGATTATGGGAATGACATTTCAGACATCACTCGAAAAAAGAAAGAACTAACCGTACAGTTTTACTTTTATAAATAATTTTAAAATCCCCGCTTTAAAGAAGCGGGGAAATTCATATATAAGAAGAGGATGATGATTTGAAACAGAGAAGAAGAACAAAAAAAAAGAAAAAGAGAATTGTTAGAATACCATGGATTCATAAAGTTCCGATGGATTATAATTTGTTGTTTTCTCTTATCTTTTTAATTGTGTTTGGTATTATTATGATATATAGTGCGAGCTATTATAATGCAAGTCAAGTATACGGGATTGCTGGATATAGCTTTGCAGTTCAGCAAGCCAGAGCTGCGGTGATTGGAATTGTTGGAATGTTGTTGATTTCTATGATTGATTATCATGTATGGGAAAAGTTATCGTTTTGGGGGTTTCCAATCTCATTTCTACTAATTTTGCTATTAAAAACGCCGCTTGGATCAGAGTCGCATGAAGCCACCCGTTGGTTACAGATTGGTCCGATTAATTTTCAAGTTGCAGAACCTGTAAAATTGCTTATGATTTTGTTTTTAGCTGCATTTATAAAGAAATATCCAGTTCGGCATTTGCCAAATATTTTAAGAGTAGGATTTTGTTCCCTCCTTATTAGTGGAATGATCTTTGTTATTTCTGATAATATGAGTACCGCCATTATTATTATGGGAATTTCGATTTTGTTAATTTTTCTTTCTCATCCAAATATGAAATACTTTGTAATGGCAGCTGGGATTTTGCTTGCAGTTGTAGTTGTGGCGGTTATTGGGATTGAATTATTCATGGATGGAAGCTCGGGAGGATTTCGTGTAACCCGTATTTTAGCATGGCTGCATCCAACTGATCCAGCCTATGCAAGCGGAGTAGCATTACAGGCATCGCAGGCGCTTTATGCAATCGGCTCAGGCGGTTTTTGGGGAAGAGGATTGGGACAAAGTCTTATAAAATTTAAGATGCCAGAACCCCATAATGATTTTATTTTAGCGATTATTGCAGAAGAACTGGGGGCATTTGGAGTTTTATTATTATTCTTCTTATTTATATACTTGCTGTATCGTTTGTATCATATTGCGCAAAGTGCAATGGACTTATATGGAAGACTAATTGTAGCAGGTGTATTTTGCCAGATTGCAATTCAAGTTGTTTTAAATGTAGCAGTTGTTACAAGTGTAATACCTACGACAGGAGTGACGTTACCGTTTATTAGTTATGGAGGAGCATCCATTTGTTTCCTTTTGGCTGAATTTGGATTAGTGTTTAGCGTGGAAAAATATTCCAGAGATCAGGAAATAAAACGCAGAGCACGCAGGAAGATTGAACGGCAATGGGAAAACGAATTAGGAGGTAATTATGATACATAAGGGAATAGAATTTGCAATACGTGCGCATGGGCAGCAGAAAAGAAAAGGTTCTGATCTTTTGTACATTGTACATCCATTTGAGACAGCGCTTATTTTATCTCAGGCTGGGGCAGGTGAAACACTGATTTGTGCAGGACTTTTGCACGATACATTGGAAGATACCGATGTAACTTACGAACAGTTACGAAAAGAATTTGGTGCAGAAGTGGCAGATCTCGTTTGGAGTCGCTCAGAAGATAAAGAAAAAACTTGGGAAGAAAGAAAGTCAGTCACTGTAAATAAAATCCAGTCTTTAAATTATGAACAAAAGTTGCTGCTTTGTGCGGATAAGCTTTCCAATATGAGAAGTATTGCAGCAGATTATCAGGCAGTGGGGGAGAGACTTTGGGAACGGTTTCGAAGAGGACGTGAATCTCAAAAGTGGTATTATGGAGCAATTATAACAGAATTAACTCAGCTGGCAGAATTGCCAATGTATCAGGAATTGAAAAAACTATATCAGTCTATATTTGAAAAATAGTTTATGAAAAATAACATTTTAGAAAGGGACTTATAAAAACTGTCTATGATCTTGCCTAAAATTTCTATTTCTGGATAAACACTCCATGAAGATGCGCAAGGATTCGGAAAAGTATTATGGGTACCGACCCGAATCCTGCGCTAAGATTGGAGAGAGAAAAATAAAAACTAATATTAGATTTTTTAATGTTTCTTTTTTGGTTTTTGCTTCTTCTTTTTTTGACTTTGTAATTCAAGATACTGTTTCAATTCATTTAACTCTGTATTATAATGCTTGGATGTTGCATGTGGATTTCCACGTAGAAGCTTTTTCTTAAATATTGTGATCCGTTTTTTGCGTTGAAGGTATAATTGTTTGTATTTTTCAAAAGTTTGTTTATTTTGTTCCAATTCTTTCCGCTGTTCTTCGGTCAGATCACTAATATAATCATTTAGTCGTTTTAAGTTATTTGTGATAATCGTACGTAATTCAGAAGAGCGATTAATTGTGGATTCTTTTAGTTCATCAATTCGTTCCCCAATTCGATCGCCAGTTTCTTTAAACTCATCAATTCGTTCTCCAATTCGATCGCTTGTTTCATCTAGAACAGTATCCAAACGACTGCGTAGATGTTCTAATTGTTCCTTGGCCTTTGTCATATCTTCTAATAAATGACGCAGATCCATGGCTTCTTGGAACGAACGAATCGAATCTGTAATAAAAACAATGGAAATAACGATATCTGTAACTATTAGTACAAAGTTGGGAAGTAACGATACAAAATATTGAACTGGTTTATGGCCATATCGAGTTAAAATAACAGTAAAAACTCCCCAACAAAGCGAGGAAGATAGACAAATCTGTCCTTGAAAATTGAATGGCTGATTACTATAATCCCAGTATCGAACTTTAAATAGGCTTTCCATGCACACACCAGTTATATATTCCAGCAGAGTGGCGCCAACGAAACCTGCAAGAAAAGTTAAGAAAATATTATTGGAAAAAGGCATTGCTGCAACTAACATAACAAGGGCACCTGTTCCATAAATAGGGAGGTAAGGACCTCGAAGAAATCCTCGATTGACCCAGTGGTGAGTGCGAACAGAAACAAAGCAAGATTCCCAAAGCCATCCGATAAAGCAGTATATGTAAAAATACAGTAGCCATGTAAAAAAAGTATCCAAAATAAACCTCCATATTATTTTATATTATTTTTGAAAAGTGTACTATAGTTCTGAAACCTCGTCAACTAATTTTTTGATTCTGTTATCCTGCTGCACAATTCAATGGTAATTTTGGATGATTCGTTTCTATATTTCTGGTTGATTTTTTCCCTATTTATGATATACTTAAAAGCAGATATAACTATTTAGTCCATAAATAATACAAATAAAAATGTCTAAAAGAAATATTTCAAAGAAGATTAAATAGTTGATTTAGATAATGATTAAATGAGGGAATACTTATGGAAAAGAAACGAAGAGTTTTATTAAAATTAAGTGGAGAAGCTTTGGCTGGTGAAAAAAAGACAGGATTTGATGAAGCTACAGTAAAAGAAGTGGCACGCCAGGTAAAACTATCTGTAGACCAGGGAGTAGAAGTTGGAATTGTCATTGGAGGAGGAAATTTCTGGAGAGGACGCTCAAGTGATGCAATTGATCGTCCAAAGGCAGATCAAATTGGTATGCTGGCTACGATTATGAATTGTATCTACGTTTCAGAAATTTTCCGTTCTGTAGGTATGCAGACCGAGATTTTTACACCATTTGTTTGTGGATCAATGACAAAACTGTTCTCCAAAGATGAGGCAAATGCGGCATTTCAGGCAGCAAAAGTAGTCTTTTTTGCTGGAGGAACTGGACATCCATATTTTTCAACCGATACAGGAATTGTATTGCGTGCAATTGAAATGGAAGCAGATATTATTTTGCTTGCGAAGGCAATCGATGGCGTATATGACAGCGATCCAGCAAAGAACCCAGAAGCAAAGAAATATGATGAGATTTCTATTCAGCAGGTTGTGGATAATCGTCTGGCTGTAATTGATTTGACAGCATCCATTATGTGTTTGGAAAATCATATGCCGCTTGCAGTATTTGGGCTAAACGAAGAGAATAGTATTACAAATGCAATGAATGGTGTAATTACGGGTACTATTGTAACCGCATAAATAATAGATTGGAGAGAGTTAGAAATATGAAAGAAAAAATAGCAGTTTATGAAGAAAAAATGAAAAAAACTTGTCATGCACTGGATGAAGAATTTGCTACAATTCGTGCTGGGCGTGCAAACCCAAATGTTTTAAATAAAATTATGGTAGATTATTATGGAGTTCCTACTTCCATGCAGCAAGTTGGAAATATTTCTGTTCCAGAGCCTCGTATGATTCAGATTCAGCCATGGGAAAAATCTTTAATTAAAGCAATTGAAAAAGCAATTTTAGCATCTGATCTTGGAATTACTCCTACCAATGATGGAAAAGTAATTCGTCTAGTTTTTCCAGAATTGACAGAAGAACGCAGAAAGGCTCTTGTAAAAGATATTAAAAAGAAAGGTGAAGGAGCAAAGGTTGCAATTCGTAATATTCGTCGTGATGCAAATGAAGCGTTTAAGAAGCAAAACAAAGCAAATGAGATTACAGAAGATGATTTAAAAGAAGCGGAAACAAAAGTTCAAAAACTTACGGATAAATATATTACAGAGATTGACAAAGCAGTTGAAGCAAAATCTAAGGAAATTTTAACCGTTTAATTATACGGATGAAAATAAATAATGCATCATTATGGGGGTAGGTGGAAGCCTGCCCCCTTTGTATGATAAGTCTGGCAAGCGGTCGTAGTGTTTTGTTTGTTGGGCAAATGGTACTGCATTGCAGTAATGGAGTAGGAGAAAAATCATTGAGTGTGGGTTCTATTTCGCAATCAGTGGGCTAAAATGTTATTAATGAGAGGTACTAATATGGAACAATTAAAAATTCCAGAACATGTGGCAATTATTTTAGATGGAAATGGACGTTGGGCAAAAGCGCATAATCTGCCTAGAAAAATGGGTCATGCAGAAGGATGTAAAACAGTGGAGCGTACAGTAGAAGATGCAGCAAGGCTTGGAATTAAATATTTAACTGTATATGGCTTTTCTACAGAAAATTGGAAACGTTCCGAAGAAGAAGTTGGAGCATTGATGCAGCTTTTTCGCTATTATATGAAGCGGCTGTTAAAGATTGCAAAAGCAAATAATGTAAGAGTAAAAATGATTGGAGAAAGAAATCGTTTTGCTGCGGATATTATTGAAGGAATCAATCGTTTGGAAAACGAAACGAAAGATAATATGGGACTTACGTTTGTGATTGCAGTGAATTATGGAAGTCGTGATGAAATTTGCAGAGCAGTAAAGAAAATGACCAAAGATGTAAAAAATGGAACGTTAAATCCAGAAGACATTACAGAGTCAACGATCAGCAATTACTTGGATACTGCACAGATTCCAGATCCAGATTTATTGATTCGAACGAGTGGAGAATTTCGTTTATCCAACTATTTATTATGGCAATGTGCTTATACGGAAATCTATATTACCGATATTTATTGGCCAGATTTTAATAAGCAAGAATTAATAAAAGCAATTGAAAGCTATAACAAAAGAGATAGACGGTTTGGAGGAAGAACGAGTAATTAGGAGGATTTGTTGTATGTTTATAACAAGATTAATTAGTGGAGTGATATTGGTTCTTTTATCGTTGATTACAGTAATTGCAGGGGGACCAGTTTTGGCAGTTACATTGCTGCTTATTTCAATAATAGGAATGTATGAACTATATCGTATTTTTAAAATTGAGCAGTCAACGCTTGGGATTGTTGGGTATATAGCAGCCATGATTTATTATTGTCTTATTTATATAGGGAAAACAGAATATATTGTACTATTATTGGTAATAGCGTTCTTAGCTATGATGGCTATCTATGTATTTTCATTTCCTGAAATTGTAACGGAACAAGTACTTTGTGCATTTTTTGGATTATTTTATGTGGCAGTGTTAATGTCTTATTTATATCAGGCTAGAACAATGGAAGATGGAGCGTATGTGGTATGGCTTATTTTCATTAGTTCTTGGGGATGTGATACGTTTGCATACTGTGTTGGAATGCTGATTGGGGAACATCAAATGGCGCCAAAGCTAAGTCCAAAAAAATCCATTGAAGGTGGAATTGGAGGAATCGTTGGAGCAGCTCTTCTAGGAGCAATTTACGGTGCAATTTTCCAAAGTCATATGATTGCATTAAATCATGCAATTATTCAATGTGCAATTATTTGTGCAGTGAGCGGTGCAATTTCTCAAATTGGAGATTTGGCAGCTTCTGCGATTAAGAGAAATCATAATATTAAAGATTATGGAAAGTTAATCCCAGGTCATGGGGGAGTGTTAGACCGATTTGACAGTATTTTATTTACCGCTCCAATTATCTTTTATTTAGCAAGTTGGATGGTAGAACATATGAATTAAATTACATGAGGAGGTATTCAGATATCCATGAAAAACATCTCAGTTCTTGGCTCAACAGGTTCGATTGGAACACAGACATTGGATGTTGTAAGAGCAAATGGAGATATTCATATATGTGCTCTCGCTGCGGGGAGCAATATAAAATTATTAGAGCAGCAAATCAGAGAATTTCACCCTTCTGTCGTATCTGTTTGGGAGGAGGAAAAAGCAAAGGAACTTGCATTAAATGTGGCAGATTGTTCGGTTCGGATTGTCTCAGGTATGGAGGGATTAATCGAAGCTGCTACAGTGGAACAGGCGGAAATTGTTGTGACAGCGGTAGTTGGAATGATTGGGATTCGTCCAACGATTGCAGCAATCGAAGCGGGAAAAGATATTGCACTTGCAAATAAGGAAACATTAGTGACAGCGGGACATATTATTATGCCACTGGCAAAACAAAAAAATCGAAAAATTTTGCCAGTGGATAGCGAACATTCCGCAATTTTCCAGTCTTTAAATGGAGAAAATCGGACGCAGATTGATAAAATACTTTTGACTGCATCAGGAGGACCATTCCGTGGCAAAAAGAAGTCAGAATTAGTCCATGTTCGGGTAGAAGATGCATTAAAGCACCCAAATTGGTCGATGGGAAAGAAAATTACAATTGATTCTTCTACCATGGTAAATAAAGGACTGGAAGTCATAGAAGCAAAATGGCTGTTTGATGTGGATTTTGATCAAATTCAAGTTGTAGTACAGCCGCAAAGTGTCATCCATTCTATGGTACAGTTTGTGGATGGAGCAATTATCGCACAGCTTGGAACTCCAGATATGAAACTCCCAATTCAGTATGCACTCTATTATCCTCAGAGACGTTTCTTGGCAGGAGATCGTTTGGATTTTACAGCAATGAAACAGATTACATTTGAGGCGCCTGATATGGAAACTTTTCAGGGACTGAAATTGGCATATGAGGCAGGAAAAAAAGGCGGATCAGTGCCAACCGTATTCAATGCAGCGAATGAAAAAGCAGTTAGCCTGTTTTTAGATCATAAAATTAGTTATTTACAGATAGCAGAAATAATTGAATCGAGTATGAAAGCAATTCCAGTTATTGAGCAACCATCTGTAGAAGAAATTTTACAGACAGAACGTGCGACATATGAGTTTATTGAAAGTAGGTGGATGGCGTGAGTTGGATTAGTATTATTGCGCTTATTTTGATTATTGGAATTACAATATTTATTCATGAACTTGGTCATTTTCTGCTTGCCAAGAAGAATGGAATTGGTGTAATCCAGTTTTCCATCGGTATGGGACCAGATATTTTTAAATGGGTAAGAAATGATACTCGTTACTGCTTGAAATGGATTCCGTTTGGAGGTTCCTGTGTTATGATGGATGAGGAAGCTGCAATGTATGGAATCGAAGATGTTCAGATCGATGAAGAAAAGTCGTTTAATAATAAATCGGTATGGGCTAGAATATCGGTCATTGCAGCAGGACCTATTTTTAATTTCTTGCTTGCTTTTGTATTGGCAGTTATTGTGATTACCTATGCAGGAAGTGATATTTGCCGATTGATTGATGTTCCAGAAGGGGGCGCTGCATATGAAGCAGGACTGCAAAGTGGAGATGAAATTATTAAAATTAATGGCAGCTCTGTTCATTTGTATCGAGAATTGCTTGTATATCTTTCTATGAATCCAGGAAAAGAACTGGATATTGTTTATGAGAGAGACGGGCAGAGAATGGAGACACATGTCGTTCCCCAAATGGATGAGACAGGAAGTTATAAAATTGGTGTAACAGGAGGATATCGTTATGCGCTTGGAGTGGCAGATATTTTCCGCTATAGCTTTTATGAAGTAAAATATAATATTGTAACAACAATAAAAAGTCTCGGAATGATTTTTACTGGTGGTATTACAATTGATGATTTCTCAGGTCCAGTTGGTATCGCAACGATGGTAGATGATATTGTAGATGAAGTTCAAACAGAGACGCAGGATGACCCATTCTCAGAACAGGCGATGACCATGTTTTTGACGTTGACAAACTTTATGATTTTAATTAGTGCTAATTTAGGTGTAATGAACTTGCTTCCGATTCCTGCCTTAGATGGAGGAAGATTGTTATTCTTACTCATTGAAGCAGTGCGGGGAAAGCCTGTTTCGAGAGAAAAAGAAGGTGCAGTACAGGTTGCAGGATTTATTTTCTTAATGGCATTTATGGTTATAATCTTATTTAATGATGTGAAAAAAATTTTTATGTAAAAAGAGAGAGGGTAAAAGGATGTTTCGCAATCACACAAAGGAAATACAAATTGGAAACCGTGTAATTGGAGGAGGAAATCCAATCTTAATCCAGTCTATGACAAATACAAAAACAGAAGATGTTGCAGCAACCGTTGCACAGATTTTAGCATTGGAAGAAGCAGGATGTGAAATTATTCGCTGTGCAGTTCCAACGATGCAGGCTGCTGCTGCAATCAAAGGGATAAAAAAGCAAATCCATATTCCACTTGTTGCAGATATTCATTTTGATTACCGTTTGGCAATCGCAGCGATGGAAAATGGAGCAGATAAAATTCGGATTAATCCAGGAAATATTGGATCAGAAGAACGAGTTCGTGCAGTGATTGAGAAAGCCAAACAATATCAGGTTCCAATTCGGGTCGGTGTAAATAGTGGATCATTGGAAAAAGAATTAGTAGAAAAGTATAATGGGGTAACCGCAGAAGGATTGGTAGAAAGTGCTTTGGATAAAGTACGAATGATTGAACAGATGGGATATGACAACTTAGTTATCAGCATTAAATCATCCGATGTCATGATGTGCGTGAAGGCGCATGAATTATTAGCACCTCGAACAAGTTATCCTCTGCATGTTGGAATTACAGAAGCTGGAACTGTTACGGCGGGCAATATTAAATCATCCATTGGTCTTGCATTGATTTTGAATCAGGGAATTGGAGATACAATTCGAGTTTCTTTAACTGGAGATCCAGTAGAAGAGGTGAAGTCAGCTAAGTTAATTCTTCGTACACTTGGACTTAGAAAGGGTGGAATTGAAGTAGTATCCTGTCCAACTTGCGGAAGAACGCAAATTGATTTAATTGGTCTTGCAAATCAAGTAGAGACAATGGTATCTGGGTTTGATCATTTAAACTTAAAAGTTGCGGTTATGGGTTGTGTTGTAAATGGTCCTGGAGAAGCCAAAGAGGCAGATATTGGGATTGCTGGAGGCGTTGGAGTTGGAGTTTTGATCAAACATGGAGAGGTGATTAAAAAACTGCCAGAAGATCAGCTTCTGAATGCATTAAAAGAAGAATTAATTCATTGGAATGATAATAAGTAAGAGGTTGTAATATGGCTAAGTTGTTTTTGGAGACATTTCCAACGATTCCATTTTCAGAGGAAGAACAAACATTGCTTCAATTTGTCACAGTACTCCATGTGAATTATACAAAGGATCGTCAGACAATTCGAGTTTATATTCGTTCTTCCAGATTGATTTCAAAAAAGATAGTATATCATTTGGAGAAAAAATTAAAACAACAGTTATTTCCAAATCAGGCGATCCAAGTAAAAATAATGGAACAGTTTGATTTATCAGAACAATATACACCGCAAAAACTGTTGGATGCCTATCAAGATAGTATTATGATGGAAATTCAAAACACAAGTGAGCTGGAATATCATCTTTTAAAAAAGGCAAAATGGAAGTTTGAACGAGAAGATTTATTGTCACTGGAAATGGAAGATTCCATGTGGGCAAGAAATCGGGAACATGAGTTGCAAAGATGGCTTACGAAAGTATTTTGCGACCGCTGTGGTTTCTCCATGGATGTGAGGATGAAATATGTTCAGGCAAAGACGAGTGAACTGAGAAAGCAGATGGAGCAAAAAGAACAGCAAGAAATTCGGGCAATTCTAAACGGTGTAGTGAATAAAAAAGAAGAACCGATACAAGAAGTGTCCAATACAACGGAGAAAAAACAAGAGAAACGATCTTTTGTTAAAGAACCGATCCAGCCAAGCCGTACCGTTTCAGAAAGACCGAAAAAAGAATTTCGCAAGAAATGGGAAGGTGCAGGAAAACGATATATTCGCTCTGATAATCCAGATGTTATTTTTGGAAGAGATTTTACCGATCCAACCATTGAAATTAAAGAACTGGTAGAAGAAATGGGAGAAGTAGCCATCCGTGGAAAAATTTTAGCAGTTGATACAAGAGAACTTCGAAATGGACAAAAGACAATCGTTACATTTCCTGTCACAGATTTGACAGATACCATTATGGTAAAAATTTTTATTGATAATGAATACTTGTCAGAACTTCTCTCCAATATCAAAAAGGGAAACTTTGTAACCGTAAAGGGGATGAGTCTTTATGATAAATTTGACCATGAAATCGGAATTTCTTCTGTAATTGGAATCAAAAAATGTGAAGATTTTACAAATCGGCGTATGGATCATGCTCCTGAAAAACGTGTAGAGTTGCATTGTCATACAAAAGCGAGTGAAATGGACGCTGTTACAGAAGTAAAAGATCTGATTCATAATGCAAAAGCATGGGGACATAAAGCAATGGCGGTTACCGATCATGGATGTGTTTATGCCTTTCCAGATGCCTTTCATGCTTTGAAAAAAGGAGACGACTTTAAAGTAATCTACGGAGTAGAGGGGTATCTCGTCGATGATATGAAAGAAATTGTTATGAATCATCGAAATCAAAGTCTGGATGCTGCTTATGTTGTATTTGATATTGAGACAACTGGATTTAGTCCATTGAAAAATAAGATTATTGAAATTGGAGCTGTAAAAGTAGAAAAAGGAAAGATCGTAGATCGGTTTAGTACATTTATCAATCCAGGCGTGCCAATTCCATTCAAAATTGAACAATTAACAGGAATTAGTGACAATATGGTGTTGTCTGCACCAGATATTGCAACGATACTTCCCGAGTTTTTGGAATTTTGTAAGGATGCGGTATTAGTTGCGCATAATGCATCGTTTGATATGAGTTTTATTTTGCATAATGCGAAGGAGTTGGGATATCATTTTGATCCAACCTATTTGGATACGGTTGGATTGGCTCGCTATTTGCTTCCAAAATTAAGACGTTACAAATTGGATGTCGTAGCAAAAGAACTCGGTGTCTCGTTGGAAAATCATCATCGAGCGGTTGATGATGCAGAAGCTACGGCGGGGATTTTCCAGCGGCTGTTGGATCGGCTGAAGCAGCAGGGCATTACGAATTTGGAAGAAGTAGAAAAAAAGGCAAAGTTAGGGCCAGAAGCAATCAAAAAGTTACCAACTTATCATATTATCGTATTGGCAGCAACGGAAGTGGGACGTGTGAATTTGTACCGCCTTGTTTCGTTTGCCCATTTAAATTACTTTGCACGAAGACCTCGATTTCCAAGATCGGAGCTGTTGAAATATAGAGAAGGACTAATTTTTGGTTCTGCATGTGAGGCTGGGGAATTATACCAATCCATTCTACGTGGAGAGTCGGAAGCAGATATTGCAAAGATTGTGAATTTCTACGACTATTTGGAAATCCAGCCATTGGGGAATGATCTGTTTATGCTGGAAAAAGAAGATTACCCAGTTAATTCCATAGAAGATTTAAAAGAAATTAATCGTAAAATTGTAAGATTAGGAGAAGAATTTAATAAACCAGTCTGTGCAACTTGTGATGTCCATTTTATGAATCCAGAAGACGAGGTATATCGCAGAATCATCATGGCTGGAAAGGGGTTTGCAGATGCAGATCATCAGCCTCCGCTCTATTATCGTACAACCGAAGAAATGCTCAAAGAATTTGAATATTTGGGCAGTGAAAAGGCATACGAAGTAGTTGTAACAAATACAAATTTAATTGCCGATCGAATTGATTATATTGAGCCAGTTCGTCCAGATAAATGTCCTCCTGTCATTGAAAATTCAGATGTGGAACTGCGTGAGATGTGTTATAAAAAAGCAAGATCCATGTATGGAGAAACACTTCCTAAAATTGTGGAAGATCGATTGGAGAAAGAGCTAAATTCCATTATTTCTAACGGATTTGCGGTTATGTATATTATTGCGCAGCGTCTTGTGACAAAATCCAATGAAGATGGATATATGGTAGGGTCCCGTGGCTCGGTTGGTTCTTCGTTTGTAGCAACTATGTCAAATATTACAGAAGTAAATCCCCTTCCACCGCATTATTATTGCCCAGATTGTCATTATAGTGATTTTGATTCGGAAGAAGTCAAAAGTCATGCAGGTGGAGCAGGCTGCGATATGCCAGATAAAAACTGTCCTGTTTGTGGGGCGAAAATGAAAAAAGATGGATTTGACATTCCATTTGAAACATTTTTAGGTTTTTACGGGGATAAAGAACCAGATATTGATTTGAATTTTTCAGGAGAATATCAGAGCAGGGCTCATGCGTATACGGAAGTGATTTTTGGAGAGGGTCATACGTTCCGTGCAGGAACGATTGGTACTTTGGCAGATAAGACCGCATTTGGTTATGTAAAAAACTACTATGAAGAGCGGGGAATTCATAAAAGAGTTTGCGAAATCAACCGGATTGTGGAGGGATGTACAGGAGTAAGACGTACTTCAGGTCAGCATCCTGGAGGTATTATTGTACTTCCACATGGAGAAGAAATCTACTCCTTTACTCCTGTACAGCATCCTGCCAATGATATGACAACGAATATTATTACGACTCATTTTGATTACCATTCCATTGACCATAACTTGTTGAAGTTAGATATTCTGGGACACGATGATCCAACAATGATCCGTATGCTGGAAGATCTGACGGGACAAGATGCCAGAACATTCCCATTGGATAGTAAGGAAGTTATGTCCCTGTTTAAAGATACATCGGCATTAGGCATTACACCAGAAGATATTCACGGCTGTAAACTAGGAGCACTTGGTATTCCAGAGTTTGGAACTGACTTTGCAATGCAGATGTTAATTGATACAAAACCAAGGTATTTTTCAGATCTTGTACGAATTGCAGGACTATCTCATGGAACAGATGTATGGCTTGGAAATGCACAGACGTTGTTAAAAGAAGGAAAAGCGACGATTTCGACGGCTATTTGTACTCGTGATGATATTATGATTTATTTAATCAGTAAGGGTGTCGAAAAGGGTCTTTCTTTTAAAATTATGGAATCGGTTCGTAAAGGAAAAGGATTGACCCCAGAATGGGAAGAAGAAATGGTAAAACATGATGTGCCAGATTGGTATATTTGGTCTTGCAAAAAAATTAAATATATGTTCCCGAAGGCGCATGCCGCAGCCTATGTTATGATGGCATGGAGAATTGCCTATTGTAAAGTGTTTTATCCGCTTGCCTATTATGCCGCATTTTTTAGTATTCGTGCAACGGGATTCACGTATGAATTAATGTGTATGGGAAAAGAAAAGTTAGAGAATGCAATGGCAGATTATGAAAGAAGAATGGATAGTCTTAGTAAGAAAGAACAAGATACCTATAAAGATATGAGAATTGTGCAAGAAATGTACGCAAGAGGCTTTGATTTTCTTCCATTGGATGTTTATAAAGCGAAAGCAAATCGTTTCCAAATCATGGATGGGAAATTAATGCCTTCGTTGAGTTCCATTGATGGGTTAGGAGAAAAAGCTGCTGATTCCATTGTAGAAGCAGCAAAGGATGGACCATTTTTATCACAAGATGATTTCCGAACAAGGGCGAAAGTAAGTAAGACTGTTGTGGATAAAATGGTGGAACTTGGAATTCTGGAGGGATTGCCAGAGAGTAACCAACTTTCATTATTTGATTTTACTTAGTATGGAAAAGAATGCATGGAGAGATGATTCAATGGGATGATCATTTTTCCATGCATTCTTGTTTAGGAATAACTATACTGTAAACGATAAGTACAAGGAAGCATGTAGGGAATTGAGAAATTTGTCTTCTTAGTTAAAATAAAGTTCGGTCTATACTTTTACTGGTAAGCCTGTTATAATAGAAAATGGAAAATTGAGAGAATACGACGGAGGATTTTATGGATAAACAAAAAGGTCACTTAATCTGTGCAATCGAGCCAGGTTCCATTGCAGAAGAGATGGAGTTAAAACCTGGAGACCGTGTATTGGCAGTTAATGACAAAGAAATTGAAGATGTTTTTGATTATGAATACCTAATAAAGGATGAGTATATTGAATTATTGGTAATTACCGCAGAAGGAGAAGAGTGGGAGTTAGATATTGAAAAGGACTATGACCAAGACTTAGGAATTATATTCGAAAATGGATTAATGTCCGACTATCGTTCTTGCTCAAACAAATGTATTTTTTGCTTTATTGATCAAATGCCTCCTGGTATGAGGGAAACACTTTATTTTAAAGACGATGATTCCAGACTATCCTTTCTTCAGGGAAACTATATTACATTGACCAATATGAAGGAAAAGGATATTCAGCGAATTATTGATTATAAACTCTCTCCGATCAATATTTCTGTGCATACAACCAATCCTGAACTGCGCTGTAAGATGCTGCATAATCGTTTCGCTGGAGAATCGCTCAAAAAGATTCAGACGTTATATGAAGCGGGCGTAGAAATGAATGGACAGATTGTACTCTGTAAAAATGTAAATGATAAAGAAGAATTGGAACGCAGCATTCGGGATTTATCGCAGTATATTCCATATATGGAAAGTGTATCCGTTGTTCCAGTTGGACTTTCTAAGTTTCGGGAAGGATTGTATCCGCTGGAACCATTTACAAAAGAAGATGCGGAGCAGACAATTGATCTGATTGAGCAGTGGCAAAGGAAACTCTATCAACAATATGGAACTCATTTTATTCATGCCAGTGATGAATTTTACATTTTAGCACAACGTTCGCTTCCAGAAGAAGAACGTTACGATGGATACATCCAATTAGAAAATGGAGTTGGTATGCTGCGTCTGTTAATGGAAGAGGCAAACAAAGCAATGGAAGTTCTTCATGGAGATGGTCGCTCATTTGAATTTTCACTTGCGACAGGGAAGTTAGCATTTCCTTATATTAAAGCAATTTATCAAAAATTAAAAGGCAAATTTCCAAATATCGTTGGGCATCTTTATTCGATTAAAAATGAGTTTTTTGGAGAGACGATAACGGTATCTGGTTTAATTACAGGAAGGGATTTAAGAAATCAGTTAATGGAACAATCGTTAGGAAAACAATTGCTGCTGCCATCCAATATGTTTCGGAGTGGAGAAGACGTTTTCTTAGATGATGTCACAAAGCAGGAGTTAGAAAGGACTTTACAAGTTTCGATTCGTATTGTAAAATCAAGCGGACAGGATTTGATTGATGCGATGTTAGGACAATCCGATCTGAAAAAAGGAGAAGAAAATCATGCTCCTTATGAATTGGAAAAAGAATAAATCTAGATATAAAGGAGAGCAAAACTATGAGTAAACCAGTGGTGGCCATCGTAGGACGTCCAAATGTAGGAAAATCTACATTGTTTAATGCGTTGGCTGGAGATATGATTTCGATTGTAAAAGATACTCCAGGTGTAACAAGAGACCGTATTTATGCAGATTGTACATGGCTGGACATGACTTTTACCTTAATTGATACGGGAGGAATTGAGCCAGATAGTAAGGATATCATTTTATCCCAGATGAGAGAACAGGCAGAGATTGCAATCGCAACCGCAGATGTAATTTTATTTATTACAGATGTACGACAAGGGCTGGTAGATGCAGATGCGAAAGTAGCCGATATGCTTCGGCGTTCCCATAAGCCAGTTGTACTTGTGGTCAATAAAGTGGACAATTTTGAAAAGCAAATGCCAGATGTATACGAATTCTATAATTTAGGTATCGGTGAGCCAAATCCTGTTTCGGCAGCAGGACGGTTAGGACTCGGCGATATGTTGGAAAACGTAACAAAACATTTTGATGCAGCAATGTTGGAAGAAGAGGAAGACGATCGCCCACGTATTGCGATTGTTGGAAAGCCAAACGTTGGAAAGTCTTCCATTATTAATAAAATTGTTGGGGAGAATCGTGTCATTGTTTCAGACATTGCAGGTACGACAAGAGATGCCGTGGATACCGATATTGTCTATAATGGAAGGGAATATATTTTTATTGATACCGCAGGGCTCCGTAGGAAGAATAAAATTAAAGAAGAATTGGAACGCTATAGTATTATTCGTACAGTAACGGCAGTGGAACGTGCAGATATTGTAGTAATGGTCATCGATGCAACCGAGGGTGTTACAGAACAGGATGCCAAAATTGCTGGAATCGCCCACGAGAGAGGAAAAGGGGTTATTATTGCAGTAAATAAATGGGATGCAATTGAAAAGAATGATAAAACAATTTATCGTTTCCAAGAAAAAATAAGAGAAACATTATCCTATATGCCATATGCAGAAATGATTTTTATATCGGCAAAAACAGGACAGCGATTAAATAAGTTATTTGAGTTAATCGATATGGTAATTGAAAATCAGTCCATGCGAATTGCAACGGGTGTATTGAATGAAATTATGACGGAAGCAGTTGCATTGCAGCAGCCTCCTTCCGATAAAGGAAAACGTTTAAAATTATACTATATTACCCAAGTATCCGTGAAGCCACCAACATTTGTAATATTTGTAAATGATAAGGAATTAATGCATTTTTCTTATACGAGATACATCGAAAATAAAATACGAGAAGCATTTGGATTTAGAGGAACTTCGCTGAAATTTATTATTCGTGAACGAAAGGAAAAAGAGTCATGATGATACGAATCTTATTATTGATCATTGGATATTGCTGTGGATTAATTGAGACAGGATATTGGTATGGAAGATTGAAAGGAATTGATATTCGCAAGGAAGGAAGCGGAAATTCTGGTGCAACCAATTCTTTGCGGGTAATGGGAAAAAAAGCAGGGTTAATTGTATTTCTTGGCGACGTATTAAAATGTCTCATTCCATGTCTGATTGTGCTGTGGATTTTTAAACAAAAAGAGCCAGGAAATGCTTATCTTTATATGGTTTACACTGCAACTGGAGTAATACTTGGACATAATTATCCGTGCTATATGAATTTCAAAGGAGGAAAGGGAATTGCCTGTACCGCAGCATTAATTTTAATGTTGGATTGGAGAACGACTCTTGTATGTCTTGCATTATTTATTATAACAGTGGCAATTACCCGATTTGTATCACTAGGTTCCCTTCTTGTTGTAACAGCATTATTTATTATGTCCGTATGTTTTACGCAGCAAGGGGCCTATCAGTTAAATGCGTCAGTTCGAATGGAATTCTGTGCAGTTATATTGTTTCTTACTGTACTGGCATACTGGCGTCATCGTGCCAATATTGTGCGGCTGCTGCATGGGACAGAAAATAAAATTGGTGGAAAAAAATAGATTTGGGAAAAGGAGAATCATTATGGCAAATGTAAGTGTAATTGGTACTGGTACATGGGGAACGACTCTTGCAATTTTACTTCATGAAAATGGACATCATGTAGTTGCCTGGTCTGCAATTCCAGAGGAAATAACAATGCTCTCAGAGCAGAGAGAACATAAAAGTCTGCCTGGAGTACATATTCCAGAAGGAATTCAGTTTACAGGAGATTTGGAAGAAGCATGTAAAGAAAAAGAGCTAATTGTTATGGCAGTGCCGTCTATTTTTACCAGATCCACAAGCAAAAAAATGGCAGATATTATTCCAGAAGGTCAGCTAATTGTCAATGTAGCAAAGGGAATTGAAGAAGATACATTAATGACTCTTTCACAGCAGATTGAAGAGGAAATTCCTCAGGCTAATGTAGCGGTACTATCTGGTCCAAGTCATGCGGAAGAAGTAAGCAAAAGCCTTCCAACTACTTGTGTAGCAGGTGCGAAAACGATGGAAACAGCGGAGACAGTACAAAACTTCTTTATGGCACCAACGTTTCGTGTCTATACTAGTTTGGATGTATTAGGAATCGAACTTGGAGGATCGCTAAAAAATGTAATCGCATTGGCTGCGGGTATTGCGGATGGATTGGGATGTGGAGATAATGCAAAGGCAGCGTTGATTACGAGAGGAATCGTAGAGATTGCCCGGCTTGGATGTGAGATGGGCGGAAAGTTTGAGACATTCTGTGGTCTTTCTGGGATTGGTGATTTGATTGTAACCTGTGCAAGTATGCATAGCCGTAACCGCCGTGCAGGTATTTTAATTGGAAAAGGTTATACAATGCAGGAAGCAATGAATGAAGTTCATATGGTGGTAGAAGGAGTTTATTCTGCGAAGGCAGCTTTAAAGCTTGGTGAAAAATATCATGTAGACCTTCCGATTATTCAGGAAGTGAATGAAGTGTTATTCCATAATCGTTCCGCAAGAGAAGCCGTATTTGATTTAATGCTTCGGGAACGTACAACAGAAAGTTTTTCTCTGCATTTAAATAAATAATTTAGGTATATTTCATCGGATTGTTCAATATTTGCAATGTTTCTAATAAAAAATAATAGTAAATGGAAAAAATGTTGTGATATAATAAAAATATGTAACAAGAAACGATTATTTTATCACAAGGGAAGCAAAAAACAAGGAGGTTTACAATGAAGCAACGAAATTATTTTTCATTAGAAGGAAAAGTAGCATTGGTAACAGGAGCGGCATATGGAATCGGATTTTCGATTGCAGAGGCACTGGCGGGGGCAGGTGCTAAAATTGCATTTAATTGTCGTGGACAACAGCATATGGAGAAGGCATTGAGTGACTACAAAGAAAAAGGCATTGATGCAAGAGGCTATCTCTGTGATGTTACGGATGAAGATCAGATAGCAAAGATGGTTTCTGACATTGAAAAAGAGCTGGGAACGATTGATATTTTAGTAAATAATGCAGGAATCATCAAACGTATTCCAATGTTGGAGATGAGTGCAGCAGAATTTCGTCAGGTTATTGATATTGATTTAAACGCAGTCTTTCTTATGTCCAAGGCAGTAATTCCAGGTATGATTCAAAAGGGACATGGAAAAATTATTAATATTTGCTCCATGATGAGTGAGATGGGACGGGAAACCGTATCTGCCTATGCAGCAGCAAAGGGCGGATTAAAAATGCTTACGAAAAATATTGCCTCTGAATACGGAGCATATAATATTCAATGCAATGGAATAGGGCCTGGTTATATTGCAACACCACAGACCGAACCACTTCGCCAAAGACAGGCAGATGGTTCCAGACATCCGTTTGATCGTTTTATTATTGGAAAAACTCCAGCAGAACGTTGGGGAACGGCAGAAGATTTAATGGGACCAGCAGTATTTTTAGCTTCCGATGCATCCAATTTTGTAAATGGACATATTTTGTATGTAGACGGTGGAATTATGGCATATATTGGAAAACAGCCGCAATAAAGAAAATTAGCTTAAAAAAATTAAATTAATAATGGATGAAAATAGGCAAGTCACATAATATAAAATCAAATGTATATGGAGACATTGCCTATTTTTTTATGTATAAAATTGAAAAAAACAAGAAAGTACATAAATATCAATAAAATATACTTGAAAGAAAAGAGTTAATTTGGTAATATTAAATTAAGTTAAATATTAATTAAATTAACTTTAATTAAAGAAAGGACGTATGCTTATGAAAAAAAAGAAACAATGGAAACAAATTGCGGCCTGTGCATTGGCAGCAACCCTTACAGTTTCTGCTTTTCCTGCCTCTGTAATGGCTGCATCGGAGCAAACTAACGCACAACAGCAGGCAGAAGTGATTGAGCAATGGGATTTTGATGATGCACAGACAGGACTGGATGGATGGGAAAATGGAGGAAGTTATGCCTATGATGGAGAGGTCTCGATTGCCTATGATTCAGAAACAGTTGGTTCAGGTGCATTGAAATTATCGGTAGCTTATGATTCAGAGATTAGTTGGAGTGAAGTGAAAGTTCAAAACTCCAATGCAAAACTGGCAGGTGCAACTTCCCTAAGCTGTGATTTTTATTATAATCCAGCTGCTATGACAACAGGAAGTTTTAATATGAAGGCATTTGCGAATGAAGCGTTTGATGTGTATAAAGCTGTGACAATGGAAGGGGAATCTTTAGAAAACGGATATTGTAAAGGCAGTATTACGTTGCAGTTTGATCCAACAACACAGGAAGTCGGAACATTATTGCTTGGTGTAATTGGTTCCATGACGGATTATACAGGTGATATTCTGCTGGACAATATTACATTATATGCAGAGGAAGTGGAAGACATTTATGTAGATGTAACGGAACAAGTTGGACAAGCTTCTAAAACGGAGGGACTCACCTATTCGGATACGGTTTCATTAGTGGATGAAAATGCAGATGTAAGTACAGCTGGCTTAATGGCTTACCTACAAGCGGTTGGAAAGACCGATTATGTTTTGTATGGACATCAAAATGACACGCATCATAAAGGCGGAAGTAGTTACGAGGGATCTACTAATTCAGACACAAAAGATATTACGGGTTCAATTGCAGCCATTTGTGGTATTGATACATTATCTTTTACGGGAGCAGAATTGTCTTTACCAGATGGACAAACGGATTCGGTGGATGAAGCAGCGGCGATTTCCATTGAGGCAGCACAGCAAGGCGGAATTATTACACTATCTGCACATATGCCAAATTTTGCTCAAGTAGCGGAAAAACCAAGAACTGCAAATGGAGGATATGATTATTCTGGATATAGTCCAGGTGTTACAACTGGAGATGTGATGTCTCGAATTCTTCCAGGCGGTGACTTAAATGAGGTTTATAATGGATATTTGGATTTGATTGCAAAATATGCTCATATTTTAGCAGAACAGAATATACCAGTTTTATTCCGTCCGCTTCATGAAAATAATGGAAGTTGGTTTTGGTGGGGAGCTGCGTTTTGTGATGAAGAAGGTTATAAAAACGTATACCGCTATACGGTACAGTATTTAAGAGATGTAAAAGATGTTCATAATTTCCTCTATATCTATTCTCCAAATGGGCCATTTGACAGTATAGAACAATATGAATCTCGTTATCCTGGTGATGAATATATTGATATTATTGCGTTTGATATGTATCATGATAATCCAACCGAAACCGATGGATGGATGAACTCATTCCAAGAAACTGTAGAGTTAGTGCAAAGTGTAGCACAGAAACATGGAAAATTAGCGACTGTTTCTGAAACGGGAATGCGTGTACAAACTTCTTTAGGAGATGGAAATAATTATGGCGGAATTGCTCCTTCTGGCAATAAACGTTTGGAATGGTTTTCAGAAGTAAATCAAATAGTATCGGAGTCCGACATGCCATATTATATGGTATGGGCAAATTTTGATGCAAAGTCAAACTTTTTTGCACCATATATGGTTAGTGCAACACGGGGACATGAGATGGTAAATGAATTTATTAAATTCTACAATGAAAAAAGCTCTGTCTTTGCAGACGGTGTTACATTCTATGAAGCTATGCCAGATGTTACCGTAAATTCTCAGCAGACATCTGGATATATTATGGCTCCAACTTCTAACTCCCGTGTGTTAGAGGCAACTACATTATTAGCAAATGTGAAACATGCAGATCCTTCCAAAAAAGTAGAGTTTGTACTCTATAATAAAGAAAAAACAAAAAAGATTACAATTGAAGCAGCTCCATATGCTGGAGAGGATGCAATATTAAATGCAATCGAAACCGTTTATACCGCTGAATTAACTGCTCAGCAGTTAGAAGAAATGGGAGCTACTATCGGAACGATGGATTTAGTATATGATGGAACTATTTTGAATACCATTGCAGCAATGTATAATATTGCAGAACAGGAAAAAGATCCAACGGTAGTGGATGATTTTGAAAGTTATTTTGGAGAACAGGCATTGTTATTGAATGAATGGGCTACCAATACCGGAACGGGATGCAGTTTAAATCCAACACTTAGTACGGAATATAAAAATTCTGGGGAATATGGATTAGAATTTCAATATCATATTTCTACGGAAAAAGTAAGTGAAGGATGGGCAGGAATGACTCGATCCATGGAAGTGGATTGGAGCAAGTTCAACGCATTGCAGCTTTGGATTCGGCCAGATGGAAATGGGCAGAAATTAGTGATTCAGCTTACGAGCAACGGAGAAGATTTTGAAGTATTTCTAAATGAGTTTGCATCTACAACAGAAGCAAAACTTGTAACAATTCCATTTTCTGCTCTAAAAGGAAAATCCAATGGAACTTTTGACCCAGCTAATATTACAAGTGCAGGAATTTGGTGCAATACCATTCCAGCAGAAGGAACAACAGGAGCTTGGACCGTCGATTCTGTCATGTATTTTGATGATATGAAAGCAGTCCAGACCGATGTAACAGAAATTACATATGAAGATACGACTCCAGTACAAAAGCCGTTATCGATCTCTTATCATACGCATGTACAAAACGATGGCTGGCAAGAATTTGTAGCAGACGGAATGATGTCTGGAACAAAGGGTAAGAGCCTAAGACTAGAAGGAATTGAAATTCGTCTGGATAATAATGCAATTGGAGGAGGTGTAGAATATCGTACGCATGTCCAGAACGATGGCTGGCAGGATTACGTAGCAGACGGAGCTATGTCGGGAACAACGGGCAGAAACTTACGTTTAGAAGCCATTCAAATTCGTTTAACGGGAGCAATTGCAGAAAAATATGATATTTATTATCGTACCCATATTCAAGACAAAGGTTGGCTTGGATGGGCAGTCAATGATGGAAAATCAGGAAGCGCAGGATTATCCAAGAGACTGGAAGCAATCGAGATTCGCTTAGTAGAAAAAGGTGGAGAAGCTCCAGGAAGTACAGAGAATGCTTACTTAACCAATAAAAAACCTGCAAATCCAACGATTTGTTACCGTACGCATGTTCAAAATGACGGTTGGCAAGACTATGTAACAGGTGGAGTAACATCAGGAACCACAGGCAGAAACTTGCGATTGGAAGCAATCGAAATTCAGGTAGATGGAGATGGATTAAGTGGAAATGTAGAGTACCGTACACATGTCCAAAATGATGGTTGGCAGGATTATGTAGCAAACGGAGCGATGGCAGGAACAAAGGGAAGAAGTCTGCGGTTAGAAGCGATTCAAATTCGCTTAACAGGAGAGTTAGCTCAGAAATACCATGTAGAATATCGTACACATGTCCAAAACGAAGGCTGGCAGGATTGGGTAAGAGATGATGCAATGTCAGGTACAACAGGAAAGAATCTGAGACTGGAAGCAATTGAAATTCGTCTTGTGAAAAGATAAATAATTAAAAAGGAATAATAAAAAACCAATGGAGATTAATTTTGAATTAAATTCCATTGGTTTTTTGTAACTGTTATACAGTATCCATACCATCTGGTTCTATGTCATAAAGGGAAGTTACAATCGGAGCCAGTTCATTTGGAATGGCTTCACGGAAAAAAATATTTAGACCAATTCCAACGATTTCATTCGGTTAGTATGCGAAGTACTTGTTCTTTTAAAGACATAGGTCAGTTCCTTGTTATAATAGTTTAGTGAATCAGCTTGATGGGAAGATTGACTTTGAAACTTTTAACCGTGAGTGGAATAAATTTTGGGTAATAATACAGGATACAACCGTTTGGCTAAGATGGCTGCAAGTAAAATCTTGATCACGTCGCCTGGTAAAAATGGAATTACACAAACACTTAAGCTTTGTAATATTCCTGTTTTTGTAATAATTATAAACCAAATTGTACCGATTGTATAGCATAAAATTGTGCCGATTCCCATGCCAATACATAAAGTAGAAAAGCGATGTCCAAAATGAGAAGTAATAAATCCAGATACAGCGGCAGCGGCAAGATATCCGATAATATAGCCTCCTGTTGGACCGAGCAGTACGCCTGGACCAGCGGCCAGTCCCTGAAAAACTGGTACTCCAACGATTCCAAGAATCAAATAGATTAGCATACTAAGGAAGGCATAGTAAGAGCTTAAGATCGCTCCCGATAAATGGACTGCAAACAATGCAAAATTGATTGGAACCATTGGAAGTGGAATTGCGATTTGACTGCATACGGCACAGAGTGCAGCAAATAGAGCTGATAGTACAAGGGAATGAGTTGTTTGTTTCATAATAATCCTCCAATTGTTAACTGAAAATTTTATACTTGCCTGACAGGCATCTCTTTTATAACTATAACAGAAAAAAATCAATTATCAACCGATAAAGTTAACAATTGAATATGGGAAGAATGGATATGAATTTTTTTCCAGAAGAAAAAATGATAATTTTATGTTGTTTTCTCACTAAAATCATACTATAATCTAGAGAAAAGTTGATTGCTTTGCACACAGGTGCTTTCGTAATCGCAGCCTGTATTTACAATTCATGTTTTATACAGGTTAGCCCGTTGCCATGAAGCAGATCGTGTTTACACAGGATCATTTATCGTTATGGGATTTTTATCGTATTTAAGAGTAGGAGGATTATAGTTTGCAGATTATTATTGGATTATTGATTCCATTTATAGGAACAACATTGGGTGCAGCATGTGTATTTTTTCAAAAAGGAGAATTAAAACCGCCTGTACAAAAAGCTCTTTTAGGGTTTGCGTCAGGAGTTATGGTAGCTGCATCGGTTTGGTCTTTGTTAGTTCCGTCTATGGATATGTCACAACATATGGGAAAGCTGGCATTTCTTCCAGCTGCTGTAGGATTTTTAATTGGAATTGGTTTTTTATTGTTGATGGATCATGTAGTTCCACATTTACATTTGGGAAGTGAACATTCAGAAGGACCAAAATGCGCATTAAAAAAAACTACTATGCTTGTCCTAGCGGTTACGCTTCATAATTTGCCAGAAGGACTTTCCAGTGGAGCTGCGTTTGCTGGAGTAATGAGTGGAAATAGTGCGATTACGTTGATGGGAGCATTTGCATTATCGATTGGAATTGCGATTCAAAACTTTCCAGAGGGAGCCATTATCTCATTGCCGCTGAGAAGTGAAGGAATGAGTCGAGGCAAGGCGTTTTTATATGGTTCCTTATCTGGAATTGTAGAGCCGATTGGCGGATTTTTAACCATATTGCTGGCAGCTCATATTACGCCGTTTATTCCGTATTTACTCGCATTTGCAGCAGGGGCTATGATCTATGTTGTAGTAGAAGAGTTAATTCCAGAAGCGTCCGAAGGAGAGCATAGTAATATTGGGACGATCGGATTTGCGATTGGATTTGTTTTGATGATGATTTTGGATGTAGCACTTGGATAAAAGCAGGAATAGAGTCTTTCCCTTTCACATATATTATAATAGTAGGATACGGGAGTCAAAATGTCATATCTTTTAAGAAATGTATCATTGAAAGACTCGTAGTATGAAACAAGGAAATGTGATAGGTGGAAAGGGGCAGATAGAATGAACGAATTTCATGTATATAAAGATATTCAATCCCGAACAAATGGTGAAATTTATATAGGTGTAGTTGGACCAGTTCGGACAGGAAAATCTACATTTATAAAGCGATTTATGGACTTAATGGTGCTGCCGAATATGGAGGACGAAAACAGTAAAGCTCGTACAAGAGATGAACTTCCTCAGTCGGCAGCGGGTCGTACGATTATGACAACTGAACCAAAGTTTATACCAAAAGAGGCCGCCAATATTGAAATTGCAGATGGAATTAATGTCAGCATCCGATTTATTGATTGTGTTGGATATATGGTGGATGGAGCGGCAGGTCATACCGAAGATGATCAAGAACGAAAAGTAAAAACTCCCTGGTTTGATTATGAGATTCCATTTACTCAGGCAGCGGAGCTTGGAACAAAAAAGGTAATTAGTGAACATAGTACAATTGGAATTGTTGTAACAACTGACGGTTCGATTGGAGAATTGGAACGTGCCAATTACATACCTGCCGAAGAAAAGACAGTGCGGGAATTAAAGAAACTTGGAAAACCATTTATCCTTTTGCTTAACAGTGTAAGGCCATATGCCGAAGAAACGGTAGCATTGGCAAAAGAAATGGAGGCTCGTTATGGAGTATCCGTTCAGTCAGTAAACTGTGAACAGTTAAAAAAAGAAGATATTTTAACATTAATGCAGGAAGTATTGGAGGAATTTCCAGTTACAGAATTGGATTTTACAATACCAAAATGGCTGGAAATCTTGCCATCAGGTCATTGGATGAAAGAAAAAGTAGTTCAATTAGCAAAGGAAGTTTTAGGAAAAGTAACCTGGATGAAAGATATGAGGGAAGGAATTTGTGAAAAACTTCCTGAAGAAGTGAAGCAGCTGCGTTTAGAAAAAAAGGATCTCTCGAATGGAAAAGTAGTGGTGGAGGTTCAGATTGAACCGAAGCATTATTATCGTATTATCAGTGATTATATTAATATTCCAATTAAGGGAGAATACGAGTTAATGAAAACGCTGCTGGATTTGTCGAAAAGTAAAAGCTATTTTGAACGAATTCAAAATGCTTTAGAGGCAGTTAAACGAAAGGGATATGGCGTTGTAACTCCAGAACGGGAAGAAATTGTATTGGATGAACCACAGGTAGTAAAACATGGAAATAAATATGGCGTAAAAATGAAAGCAGAAGCGCCGTCGATCCATTTGATTAAAAGCTATATTGAAACGGAAATTGCTCCAATTGTAGGAAGCGAGCAGCAGGCAGAAGATTTAATTGCTTATATGAAAGAAACAGCAAAAGAAAAAGAAGATGGAATTTGGGCAGCCAATATTTTCGGAAAATCGATTGAACAAATCGTAGATGACGGAATTGATGCGAAAATTTCGCAAATGACCGATGATTGCCAAATGAAGTTACAGGAAGCGTTACAAAAGATTATCAATGACAGCAATGGAGGCATGATTTGTATTATCATTTAATTCAATCAAGGAAAGTTTCCGCTGCGAATATTTATTTGATAATAAAAGGGATAAAATAAAATTTTTCCCAAAAGCCATAACAA
>OEQY01000039.1_pt1 | contig 53267 bp, 63 predicted proteins | sample 1539871 | NCBI WGS metagenome assembly OEQY01 (sample SAMEA3891877, study PRJEB23780) | metagenome | biome: terrestrial biome; feature: animal house; material: Caecal content | place: Italy | collected 2015-05-05 | reverse complement strand
GATATAATCGGAAATAAATTGTATAATATAGCGAAAAAAATATAAAAAAATTATAAAAAATTACTATTTACAAGTTAAAGTATACAACGTATAATAACCATATGAATTGTAAACGATTTCAATAAAAAGAAAGGAGAGACTTTATGGATTACAGAAAAGTTGCGGAAGAAATCTATGAAAAAGTGGGTAAAAAAGAAAATTTGATTTCTGCTGCTCATTGTGCGACAAGGCTTCGGCTTGTTATTGCTGACAATGATAAATGTGATAGTAAAGCAGTGGAAGAAATTGAAGGAGTGAAAGGCGTATTTTTTGCATCAGGCCAGCTGCAAATTATTCTTGGGACAGGAACGGTTAATAAGGTATATGACGAATTTCTTGCAGTATCTGGTTTGACAGCAGCGACAAAGGCGGAAGTAAAACAGGTAGCAGCAGCACAACAAGGTCCATTGAAAAAAGCGATTAAAACACTGGGAGATATTTTTGTTCCAATTATTCCTGCTATTGTAGCAAGTGGTTTTTTAATGGGAATTATGGAAGCCTTGAATTTCATGGTAAATAACGGATTTATAGAGATGAATACAACGAGCTCTATCTATGTATTTGCTAAGTTGTTCAGTAATGTTGCATATACATTCCTTCCAATTTTAATTGCATTTAGTGCTGCTAAAGCATTTGGCGGTAATGTATTTTTAGGTGCCGTTATTGGTATGTTAATGATTCATCCAGATTTACAGAATGCGTGGACTGTTGCATCGGAGGGTGTAAAGGTTCAGCAGGAAGTATTCTTTGGTCTATATAAAATTGATTTAATTGGATATCAAGGACATGTTATTCCTGTTATTATTGCAGTTTGGGTGATGTGTTTTATAGAAAAACGATTACATAAAATTGTTCCAGAAACGTTTGATTTATTTGTGACTCCATTAGTCAGTGTATTTGCTACTGGATATTTAACCTATGCCATCATTGGTCCTGTATTTGTGTGGGTAGAAAATAATATTATTAGTGGTATTCAATGGTTAATTCAATTGCCATTTGGTGTTGGAAGTTTGATTATGGGTTCTTTGTATGCATTGACCGTAGTAGCAGGTGTTCATCATATGTATACTATCATTGATATGGGACAATTAAGTCAATTTGGAAAAACTTATTGGCTTCCACTTGCATCAGCAGCCAATGTTGGACAAGGTGCAGCGACTTTAGCAGTGGCATTGAAAACAAAAAACAAAAAAGTAAGAGCGATGGCACTTCCTTCTGCGCTAAGTGGTTTTATGGGAATTACAGAACCAGCCATTTTCGGTGTTAACTTAAGATATGGAAAACCATTTATCTGTGGAGCAATTGGTGGTGGTGTTGGTGCGTTATATGCATCTCTTGCTGGACTTGGAGCTAGTGGTACAGGAGTAACGGGTATTTTTGGTTTACTTCTTTGTCTTTCCAATCCAGTTAGCTATGTTATTATGATGTTAATCGCTGGTGGAGTTGCATTTGTGTTAACATGGATGTTTGGTTATAAAGATGAAGAACCAGCTGCTCCAAAAGCAGAACAAAAGAATTCAAAGGTGGAAACAGAACCAGAAGTTAAGGCGGAGAAAGATACTGTATATGCACCAGTAGAAGGTAATGTAATTGCAAGAGAAGAAATTAAAGATGAGACATTTGCAGCAGGAGTACTTGGGGATGGCGTTGGGATTGAGCCAGTTGTAGGAGAAGTGGTAGCACCGTTTAATGGAACGGTATCTGCGCTATTTGATACAAAACATGCGATAGGATTAACGAGCAGTGATGGAATCGAATTATTGATTCATGTTGGTATTAACACAGTAGAGCTGGGAGGAAAACATTTTAAAGCTTATGTTAATACAGGTGATCAAGTAAAGGCTGGACAAAAGTTAGTAAGTTTTGATATTCCAGCAATTAAGAAAGCAGGATACGATGTAACAACGGCAGTACTTGTATCCAATCGAGATCATGTGACCGTTTTGAAAAAAGGTCCAGTTAAGAAAATGGAAAAACTTCTTACTGCAACAGAATAAATTTTGCTCCCTCACCTGTTAACAAAATATAGAATGAAAAAGGAAACGATACCGTTTATTCAAACGATATCGTTTCCTTTTTCAGATGTACGATTTTATAAGTTTTTTCTATCATAACAATCATCAGCAGAGTAAAGAAAATCAAATAGACAGGTAATAATTGAATGCTGATATGGTTGGCAATTAATCCAAATAATGGAGGCATAAATGTGGAACCGATGTAGGCACTTGCCATTTGAATACCAATGATGGATTGCGAATTTTCCTCTCCGAAATTATTAGGTGTGGAGTGAATAATGGATGGATAAACAGGAGCGCATCCTAGTCCAATGATGATAAATCCGCTTAGTACGAAAAGATTGGTTGTAACAGGTAATAAAATACAAATAATTCCTATAGCAATAATACTTGTTCCAATGCGAATTAATTTTCTATCTCCAAGCTTTTCGGATACCACTCCCGATAGAAAACGGCCAACTGTAATGCCAATGAAAAATAATGCTGCAAAAGAAGCAGCTTTTTCTTCTTCCATTCCACGGGTACGTACAAGATAACTGCTTACCCAAAGCATTACCGTTGCTTCGGCGGAACAGTATGCAAAAAATCCAAGTAAAAGCTGTGGTACTCCTTTTATTTTTAAAGCATTTTTTAAACCAAGTGATTTTCCTTCTTGTTTTGTGGAGTTTTTTGCTTTTTGTAACTTCCACAAAGAGAGGGAAAGGATTAAAATAATCGTGATAGTAATCTGAATCATAGAAACAACTCGGTAACCGTTTTGCCAAGAGGAGTGTGTTAAGGAATAACTCATAATATATGGACTGGCAATAGTTCCGACACCCCAGAAGCAATGAAGCCAGCTCATATGGCGAGAAGAATAATGGAGTGCAACATAGTTATTCAGTGCTGCATCAATAGCGCCTGCTCCAAGACCGTATGGAATGGCCCATAGACATAGCATCCAAAATGCATTAGCAGTAGAAAATCCGAACAATGCAACGGCGGTAAGTAATACACTTACGGTTGTTACAATTCCTGTTCCTAAGTTTTTAGTTAAACGATCAGACATCAGGCTGGAACATATAGTACCTCCAGAAATAATCATTGTTACAATACCAGCATAAGAAATCGGTACTTGAAAGTTTTGCTGCATCACTGGCCATGCTGAGCCGAGCAGAGAATCTGGCAATCCTAAACTGATAAATGCAAGATATATGATGATTAGTAATAATGTATACATAAAATTCTGAAATCCTATTTCTTTAATTTTTTTTCTTTATAAATAATGAAAGAAAGGAGCCAATTGCTACAAGAATAATACAAATTCCGCCGACTTTTAAAACAAGAGGTTCAATTTCCAAATAGCTTTGTTCAAAGGAGCGAAAATGAGAAGGTTCCGTTGGCTCATTGATCGTATTGGATTCACTGGCAGCAGATTCCGTTGAAGTAGAATATTCAGAGGAGGCAGTGCTGGAAGCATCGGCAATGGCGGAAGATTCAGGGACAGAAGTAGAACTGTTTGTGTTGGTATTGATTCGTTCTGCATATGGGGTGATATTTTCCATAAAATCTCCTCCCTTTTTGTCAGGTCCAACGGAACTTAAATAAAGACCAAAATCGGCACAGTTATATAAGCCAGTATCAGAGACCTGGAATCCCGTCCATTGTTGAGAGTCATTCAGTTTAAACCCTTCTTTGGCTAATTCTAAAGCAGTTTTTCCATTGAATTTAGTTAAAGGAGTATTCCAATTCATATGAATTGAATTTGTCTTATAGGAATGTAAATAAGTTTTGTCTTGTTCCCATACGCCGTATTGATCGACAGAAGCGATATGATAGGAGGAATCTTTACTGAAATTCATAGACTGGGAAACTGCTTTTGCTCCTACAATATGAAGTCCGTGCCCATATTCTCCATCTAAATCGTGCCCAAGTACAACAAGTGGTTGAAAGCGGCGAATTTGAGTTACAATGTATTCCAATACTGCATCATAATCATAGTTTGCAGAATCAGTGACATGTCCAGAAGTGAGGGCATCTTCAAATGTTCCCATAACAGGATAATTACGCAGCCCCATTGCCCAAAGTGCATTTAATTTTTCATGTTCACGGTAAGATTCCTCTGGATAATGTTTTACAAGATAGGCAACCTGAACATTACGGCCAAGCTCACCGGCGTAATAAGGAATGGTACCTCCAAATACGAGACTTTCATCTCCAGCATGGGTAGGGAATAACAAAAGGTCGGCCTGTTCGCAAGGAGGAAGCCATGTTTGTACATCGGCTGGAAGATCTCCGTAACCAAATGCTTGAATTTCACATAAAATAGATCCATTATCAGGAATAGTTATCGTAACGGTATTGGCAGGATGATCGACCTTCACATACTCATGAAGAATTTCGTATTGTCCATGAGTCGTTGTGCTATTGCCTGATTGTAACGTCCATCCATTACTTGGACGATCCCAATATAAATAGACTCCGTAAATTGGAGAGTTGGCCTGAAGAGTAATCGTTGTCTGTGCCTTAAATTCAAAACTGCTTGCATAGTTTACATCATTCAATGCCTTGGAATCTTCACCAGTACTAAGTGTAATGGCTGGCTTTAAATTAGCTGCTGTATCAGCATATACCGTATCGTTAAAAACGAAACAAAAAAATAAAGTAATGAGTAATCCAAAAAAGAGTTTCATTCTAAGTTGGATTTCCTGTAAAGGAAAGATTTTTTTTCTTGAAAAAATTAAACCGCTCATGAGAAATTCCTCTTTCTAAGTATGATAAATGCGAAATATTTATTTCAATCCTTATTGTATCATTGAATCAGAAAGAACTCAATTAGATTCTATACAAAAAGTGAGTATTTCTTTTGGGAGAAAGTTTTTAAAACTGCATTTCCAATCCAATTGGGCAGTGATCGCTTCCAAGAATTTCTGGATAAATACAAGTGTTCTGAATCTGTGACTTAGCATGTTCGGATACGACGAAATAGTCAATTCTCCATCCAATGTTTCGCTCCCTTGCTTTGAAACGATAAGACCACCAACTATAATGATCGGGTTCTTCTGGATGTTGAAAACGAAAACTGTCTACGAATCCAGCTTGAAGCAGCTCAGTAAACTTAGAGCGCTCTTCATTTGTAAATCCAGCGTTTCCAATATTGTTTTTAGGATTTTTTAAGTCAATTTCTTCGTGAGCCACATTGAGATCTCCGCAGAGAATCAGAGGTTTTTTTGCGCTTAGTTCTGTTAAATAATTGCGCAGATGATCTTCAAAATCCATTCGGTAATCGAGGCGTGTAAGCTCCCGTTTTACGTTTGGACTATAGCAATTGACTAAATAAAACTTAGGATATTCCAGTGTAATGACACGCCCCTCATCATCGTATGCTCCAGAAATTCCAGTGGATACATGCAAAGGCTGTTCCTTGGCAAAGATAATTGTACCAGAGTATCCCTTTCTTTGTGCAGAATTCCAGTATTGATAATAACCAGGTGTTTCAATGACTGCCTGTCCTGGCTGCATTTTACTTTCTTGAATACAAAAAAAGTCGGCATTTACATTCTGGAAGAATTCCCAGAATCCTTTTGTAATGCAGGCACGAAGTCCATTAACATTCCATGATACAAACTTCATAAACAAAAGTCCTTTCTTAGAGAATTAGTATAAAGTGAATTGACAAAAGATGTAAGCATGATTTAATCATCTTCCTGTGTTACTTGAATTTCAAAGTAGTCAAAGTCGATTTCATCAATGAAGTTGTCTTTGTAAAATCTGGTTTTAGAAGTACGTTGAAACTCAGAAATATTAGAATCTAACCAGATCGGAATACTTAAATCAAAATCATGACAAATTGTGTCAATTGCAGCAAATATTTTTTTTGTGCGTGTCATAGCAATGTCGTCATTGCAAACGGTGCTGTCTGCTAAAATTCGATTATTACGGATTAATTTTCCAACAAGATGAAACATAGTTATTCGCCTTTCTTAAAAATATAATAAAAGTAGTTAAAAATATAATAAAAGTAGTATTATAGTAACACGAAAATACAGTCAAGACAACGGAAACTTTGCTTGACTGTTTGGGCAGCTTGACTTTTTAAACAGATATGGGTATGATAAGTCTATTAAGTGATACGGGAAAATTTTGGATTCATGTGATTGGGAATACGGTATTGGGAGGCAGATATGGAAATTAAGATGACAGGCATCGATCATGAGACGTTTTCTTTAGAGGAGAGAGAACTTTTTTCTTGGACAAAGGAGGAAACAGCTGATATTTTACAGCAATTGAAAGCATATAATAAAAATGGAGCGTGTATTCTTCTTATTACTTGTAATCGGACTGAGTTGTATTTAAGTGGAAGTGGATGGAATGGAACGGCATATGAAGTGCTTTATAATGTATTAGAAGAAAGGCAGGAACAAAAACAAGTATTACGCAGAGAATTAAAAGAAAAAGCAATCTGCCGGGAAAATATGGATGCAGTCTGTCATCTGCTGCAAGTGGCTGCGGGAATGCGCTCTCGTATTTTCGGAGAAGATCAGATTTTGACACAAGTGAGAGCGGCACTTGTATTGGCGAGAGAAGCTCATACAACCGATGGAGAATTGGAACGCCTGTTTCAGATTGCAATTACCGCAGGGAAACGAGTTCGGACAAAGGTAAGATTAACTGCGGTAAATACATCAGTAGTAGAACAGATGCTGCTGCGTTTAGGAGAGAGGACGGATTCTCTCAAAGATTGGAATGCTCTTGTGATTGGAAATGGAGAAATTGGAAGACTTGCAGCGGCTAGGTTGATCGAATGTGGTGCAAACGTAACTATGACCGTGCGCCATTATAAAACAAAAGAAGTGACTATTCCAGTGGGATGTAAGATTATTGATTATAGAGAACGGTATGACTTTGTAGATAAGATGGATTTGATTGTAAGTGCAACTACAAGTCCTCATCATACGCTGTTATGGGAAAATGGGCTGGATCAAAGTGGAAAGCAGCAGTTGTTTGCAGATGGAAGAGAACGGATTGTATTTGATATGGCAGTTCCAAGAGATATTTCACCAAGATTTGGAGAATTGCCGAATATTACCCTTTATAATATTGACTCGCTTGGAGGAAGCGCAGCGTGTGAAAATCAAAGAAATGCAATGGAAGAAGCGATGAGTATTTTAAAAGAATATGCAAAGGAATATGAGGCGTGGTCTCAGTTTCGCAGTTATATTCCAGTAATTCAGGAAATTGGGACATATTGTGCAGAAGATATTTTTAAAAGGATAGAAAAACCGCTAAAGCAGGTGATTGTGGATCCAGCTGGCAGAGAAGAATTGGAGCAAGTAATTGAAACAGCTGCCAAAAAGGTTGTGGGAAACTTAATGTATGATATGAAAGAACAATTAGAGATGGAAGAATGGGAAAATTATATGAGTATGATTCAGCGTATTATGAATGGGAGAGAAAGATAGAAACAATGGAAGTACAACGATATTTTCCAATATTTGTAAGTTTAAAACAAAAAAAAGTAGTTGTAATTGGCGGCGGAACGATTGCAGCTAGGCGTGTGGAAACATTACTTCTTTTTGGATGTGAAATCACTATAATTAGTCCTAACGTTAATGAGATAATAAAAGAGATGATTTTGAAATATCCAGACTTTATATGGGAACGACGGATGTATCAGCAAGGAGATTGTGCAGGAGCGTTTTTGGTAGTGGCAGCAACGAACTGCCGGGAAGTAAATTGGAAAGTTGGACAGGAGTGCAAACGAAACGGGATTTTTGTTAGTGTGGCAGATCGAAAAGAGGAATCCAGCTTTTATTTTCCTGCAATTGCAGCAAATGGGGCAATGGTCGTTGGTATCACTTCGAGCGGAACCGATCATAGGCAAACGGCGCAGGCAGCACAGGAGATCAGAAACTGTTTGAATTATATGGATCGAAGAGAAAAGAAAGTAGAAAAGGAGGCTGCAAAGTGCGAATTAGAATAGGAAGCAGGGATAGCCAGTTAGCAATCAAGCAGACAGAGATTATTATGGAAGGAATTCAAAAAAATCATCCAGAACTGGAGTTGGAACTCATTACGATGAAAACGACGGGAGATAAAATTTTAGACCGAAGACTGGATCAAATTGGAGGAAAAGGACTTTTTGTAAAAGAACTGGATCAGGCATTACTGGATGGAAAAATTGATTTATCCGTGCATAGTTTAAAAGATTTACCAATGGAGATAGGAGAAGAGATTCCCCTTGTTGGATTTACAAAACGAGAAGATCCAAGAGATTGTCTCTTATATAAACAATGCTATCATGAAAAAGTACAGGAATTTTGTGATTCAGCTTTTTATACGATTGGTTCATCCAGTCGCCGTCGGATCGTTCAAATGAAAAAACTTTATCCCAATGCAAGATTTGAAAGTATTCGTGGGAATGTGCAGACAAGATTAAGAAAGTTGGAGGAACAGGAGTTTGATGCAACTGCTTTGGCTGTGGCGGGATTGAAACGGTTAGGACTGACGCAGCGAATTGACCGCATCTTTTCCGTAGAGGAAGTAATTCCGGCAGCGGGTCAGGGCATTATCGCAATACAGGGAAGAAAAGGAATGGATTATTCGTTTTTGGACGGGGTTTGTGATTGGGATTCCGAACTGGCGGCGGCGGCAGAACGGGCATTTACAAGAGAAGTAAATGGAGGATGCAGCGCACCCATTGCTGCCTATGCATATCGAGAAGAAAATCAATTTCGGATTCGAGGCATGTATTATAGTGATTTATTGCAGAAGTTTGAAGTGGGAGAAGAGTGGATGTTGCTGTCTGGTGAAAAGGAAGATCAGCTCTATGAAGTAAAAAAAATGGGGAGAAGGCTTGCATCTTGGTTAAAAGAATCGGTGGAAGGAAAAAAGAAGGGATGAAAAAACAATGTGTGGAAAAGTATGGTTGGTAGGAGCAGGTCCAGGGGATGCAGGATTAATTACGGTGAAAGGAAAAGCATTACTGGAACTTGCAGATGTAGTAATTTATGATGCATTGATACAGTTGGAATTACTGGTTCAAATACCAGAAAAAACAAAAAAAATTCATGTTGGAAAACGGGCAGGAAATCATTCTGCAACACAGGAAGAAATTAACCAGATTATTTTAGAAGAAGCATTAAAAGGAAAGAAAGTTGTTCGATTAAAGGGAGGCGATCCATTTGTATTTGGAAGAGGGGGAGAAGAGTTGGAACTTCTCTTAGAACATAATATCCCATTTGAAATTGTGCCAGGAATCACATCGGCAGTTTCGGTTTTGGCGTATGCTGGAATTCCTGTTACTCATCGAGAATTCACTTCTTCGTTTCATGTAATTACAGGACATACAAGCAAGGGAACGAAAAAAAATGTGGATTATCCGTCTTTAGCAAAGCTAGGAGGAACGTTAATTTTTCTAATGGGTATTTCTTCGATGGAGGAAATTTGTAATCGTTTGATACAGGAGGGGATGCCATCCGATACACCGGCAGCCATGTTAGAGCGAGGAACGACTGCCAAGCAAAGAAAGGTGATTTCGACGCTGAAAAACTTAAAGAGAGATTGTGACCAGATCGGTGCAAAAACGCCCGCCATTATTGTAGTTGGACAAGTATGCAAATTAGCCAACCAACTGGAGTGGGTCGAAAAACTTCCGCTTGGAGACGTCCAAGTAATTGTAACAAGGGAGAAAACGAAAGCTTCTAAACTTTTGGAAAAATTATTGGAGCAAGGAGCACATGTGATTGAATTGCCTGCGATTGAGACAGCTTCCATGGAGGATGATTCAAATTTTCAAGATGCGATAAAAGAAATTATGGAGCAAAAGGGCAATCAATGGATTGTATTAACGAGTCCAACTGGAGTGGAGATGTTTTTTTCTTTATTAAAAAAAGAGAAAATAGATTTACGCAAGTTTTTGTCCAATACCCTTCGATTTGCTGTGTCAGGAACTGCAACGGCTGCCGCATTGGAACGTTATGGTATTTATGCCGATCTTATGCCAAAGAAGTTTTCTGGAAAAGATTTGGGAAAGGCGTTTGAAGCGAGTGTGGATCGAAATGAGAAATTGTATTTATTCCGCTCTGAACTGGCAGACGAAGAACTTCCAAATTATTTAAAGGACAGGGGATTTTGCTGCAAGGAAGTGCCAATTTACCGTACGGTTTCTCGTATGAATTTGGAGTGGGTGGAATCTGTTTGGGATGGGATGGAAAAGCAGGAGATTGACTATGTAGCATTTACAAGTGCATCTACCGTAAGGGGATTTGTGCAAGCAATGGGAGAGCGGGATTTTTCCATTGTATCGGCAGTTTGTATTGGAGAAAAGACAGCAGCCTGTGCAAGAGAATATGGGATGAATGTTTGGATTTCCGAAGAAGCTACAATGGATAGTATGGTGGAAATGATGATAAAAATGAAACAGAGATTGGACTAGGAGTGAGAAAAATATGGAGATGATAAGTCGTTCCAGACGATTAAGAAGCAGCCAGACCATTCGGGATATGGTGCGAGAAACGAGAATTTCTAAAAATGGATTAATCTATCCGATGTTTGTAATGGAAGGAACGGGAATCCAGCAAGAGATTCCATCCATGCCAGGACAGTACCGTTATAGTATTGACAAATGGATGAAGGCATTGGAAGAGGTGAGCCGTTCTGGCGTAAAACAAGTTATGATTTTCGGGATTCCAGGACAGAAGGATGCATGTGGAAGTGGTGCATGGCAGGAAGATGGAATCGTTCAAAAAGCGCTGAGAAAAGCGAAACAGGAGTTTCCGAATTTATATTATATTACCGATGTCTGTATGTGTGAGTATACGTCACATGGGCATTGTGGAATTTTAGATGGCAGTTATGTGGATAATGATAAGACATTGGAAGTGTTGGCGAAGACGGCGGTTTCCCATGTACAGGCAGGAGCCGATATGGTAGCTCCATCCGATATGATGGACGGAAGGGTATTGGCAATTCGTCGGGCATTGGATCAAAAGGGTTATGTAAATCTTCCGATCATGTCCTATGCAGTAAAGTATTCTTCTTCTTTCTACGGTCCATTTCGAGACGCAGCGGACTCGGCGCCAGCATTTGGAGATCGAAAAACATATCAAATGGATTTTCACAATCGAAAAGAAGCGGTCAAAGAGGCATTAACCGATGTGCAGGAGGGAGCCGATATTATTATGGTAAAACCAGGGCTTTCTTATTTGGATGTTTTAAGAGAAGTAACCAATCAGGTCAATGTTCCAACTGCCGTTTATAGTGTAAGCGGAGAATATTCGATGATAAAAGCTGCTGCAATGGCAGGTTATATTGATGAGGCAGCAGTTGTATGTGAAACCGCAGTAAGTATGTTTCGGGCAGGAGCAAGCATTCTTTTGACTTACTATGCAAGAGAATTGGCACAGTATATACAAGAAGGAAGGATTGGGTAATGTTATTTATGAAACATTACTGAAAACATGGAGTTGTTAAAGGAGATTAAAATGGATCGTTCAGAACAATTATTTCGTCGGGCAGTAGAAAAAATTCCAGGAGGAGTCAATAGTCCGGTGCGGGCATTTCTGTCAGTGGGAGGAACTCCTCGTTTTATTGATCGTGCGCAGGGGCAGTATCTATATGATGTCGATGGGAATCAATATTTGGATTATATCGGTTCCTGGGGACCAATGATTTTAGGACATAATCATGAGGTGATAAAAGAAGCTGTTGTGAAAGCAGTGGAGAAAGGATTAAGTTTTGGGGCTGCCACAGAAGCAGAAGTGATTATGGCAGAAACGGTATGCGAAGCGGTTCCATTTGTGGAAATGATTCGTATGGTGAATTCGGGCACGGAGGCAGTTATGAGTGCCATTCGGGCTGCGAGAGGATTTACAGGAAGAAATAAAATTATTAAATTTGAAGGTTGTTATCATGGACATGCCGATTCGATGCTTGTGAAAGCAGGATCAGGTGTTATGACTTCAGGAATTCCAAGTAGCTCAGGCGTTCCAAGTGGCTGTGCCAAAGATACGTTAACCGCAATTTATAATGATCTAACAAGCGTAAAAACGTTGATGGAACAAAACAAGGGAGAAGTAGCTTGTATTATTGTGGAGCCAGTTGCTGCCAATATGGGAGTAGTTGTTCCAGATAGATCTTTTTTACAAGAACTGAGAAAAATCTGTGATGAAGAAGGCAGTCTGTTGATTTTTGATGAAGTAATTACAGGATTCCGCCTCCAGCTCGATGGAGCAAGTGGATATTTTCAAGTAACGCCAGATTTAGTTACTTATGGAAAAATTATCGGTGCAGGAATGCCAGTCGGCGCCTATGGGGGAAGAAAAGAAGTAATGAAAGTAGTTTCTCCAGTTGGTAGTGTGTATCAAGCTGGTACATTGAGTGGAAATCCTGTTGCAATGGCGGCGGGTCTGGCACAGTTAACGATTTTAAAGCAGCATCCTGAAATTTATGTAGAATTAAATAAAAAAGGAAAGAAGTTAAGAGATGGTATTGCAGCATTGATTCGAGACTATGACGTACCGTGTCAAATCAATGGAATTGGCTCTTTGGCGTGTCTTTACTTTACAAACGAAGCAGTAATTGATTATGAAACAGCGAAGACTTCTGATGTAAAACGGTTTGGAGCGTATTTCCATTTTATGCTGAATCGTGGAATCTATATTGGACCAAGTCAGTTTGAGGCTATGTTTTTGTCTTATGCACATACCGATGAAAACATTCAAATGACGTTGGACTGTGTGGAACAATTTTTCAGACAGTCAAAATAAGCCAAAAGAGTATCATATTTTGGAAGGACAGGAAATAAACTGACAGTAAGAATGCTGCGGTGCAACGGCACTGCAAAGAAAAGAGGAAGTTATTTGCAGTCCTGGATCATACAAATTATGGAAAGCTTTGGTTACATTGGAATGGCGATTTTAATTTTAGTAGAAAACATTTTTCCGCCTATTCCATCGGAACTTATTTTAACGTTTGGCGGATTTATGACAACCTATACGAATATGAGTGTCGTTGGGGTAATTACAGCGGCGACCATTGGCTCTGTTACAGGAGCAATTATGCTCTACTATATTGGTCTATTGCTTCCAAGAGAGCGATTGGAGCAGATTGTAAATGGAAAGATCGGAAAAGTCCTGCATTTAAAACAGGATAATATTCAAAAAGCAATGAATTGGTTTGATAAAAGAGGAAAAACAACCGTTTTTCTATGTCGCTGTGTGCCAATTGTAAGGAGTTTGATTTCCATTCCAGCGGGTATGGCAGAGATGAAATTGTTGGATTTTTTGCTGCTTACGACGTTTGGAAGTCTTTTATGGAATACGATACTTGTATCGGCTGGAGCATGGGCAGGCACTTCTTGGATGAAAATGATACAGATTATGCATACATATTCGGAAGTTACGTATGCAGGTTTCATCATTATTGTTTTATTTCTCGCAATTCGTTGGAAGTATAAAACAAGAAAAAAACGAGTATCGTTATAAAAATTTTGATAAAATATGAGGTACAAATTAGGAGGAAATGAAATGGCAGTTGTCCGTTTGAAAAAAGGCGAAGGTCGTATGTTAAAAGCTGGTGGAGCTTGGATTTATGACAATGAAATTGATACAATAACAGGTACATTTGAGAATGGAGATTTAGTAACGGTAGAAGACTTTGACGGATATGGGATGGGAACTGGATTTATTAATCAGAACTCGAAAATTCGTGTGCGAATGATGACTCGAAAAAAGGATCAGCCAGTCGATGAGGCATTTTTGGCAATGCGTGTCAAAGATTGTATTGATTATCGGATGCATACGATTGACATGAGAAGCTGTAGGTTAATTTTTGGAGAGGCTGATTTTCTTCCAGGCATTGTCGTGGATAAATTTGAAGATATACTTGTGGTGCAGTCATTGGCGTTGGGAATTGATCGAATGAAAATGACGATTATTGAGCAATGCAAAAAGCAATTAAAAGAATTGGGAATGCCAATTCGAGGGGTATACGAGAGAAGTGATGCAAAAGTTCGGACGCAAGAAGGAATGGAACGAGTCAAAGGATTTCTTGGAGAACCATTTGATACAAAAGTTCTGATTGAAGAAAATGGAGTGAAATATATTGTTGATGTGGAAGAAGGACAGAAAACAGGCTTCTTTTTGGATCAAAAAAATAACCGTGCAGCAATCCAAAAACTTTGTAAAAATGCAGCAGTTTTAGATTGTTTTACCCATACTGGTTCGTTTGCATTAAATGCGGGAATTGCTGGAGCTAGTTCGGTACTTGGCGTAGATGCTTCGGAACTGGCAGTGGAGCAGGCGAGAGAAAACGCAAAACTGAATCATCTGGAAGATCGAGTTCAATTTCAATGTGCCGATGTATTCGATTTGCTGCCCAAATTAGAAAAGCAGGGAGAACACTTTGATGTTGTAATCCTTGATCCGCCAGCCTTTACGAAATCTAGAAATTCCGTGAAAAATGCGGTGAAAGGATACCGAGAAATTAATATGCGAGGCTTAAAACTTGTAAAAGATGGAGGCTACCTGGCAACTTGTTCTTGCTCTCATTTTATGACGCCAGATTTATTTGCGAAAACAATTCAAGAAGCTGCAAAGGCAGCCAAAAAACGCCTGCGTCAAGTAGAATATCGAACACAGGCAGCCGACCATCCAATTTTATGGGCGGCCGATGAATCCTATTATTTGAAATTCTATATTTTCCAGGTGTGTGAGGAGAAGTAGGCAGTGCCAAAAAATCTTGATTTACGGAGAGTTGAAGCGATAAGGCAAGACTGGGAGAGTATCATAACCTGTCGTAAAATGGTGCAGTACATGGACAGGAGCTTGAAACCACATAATTGTATTAAGCAGATACAAATGAATGCAGAAATAAAGGGAGAAAATTGATGGGTGTAAAGAATAAAATTATCATTTATCAATCCATGATTACGGATATTAAGCAGATTATATTATCTGGGTAAAAACATGCGTATTATGCTGCAAATAAAGCTATGGTTCTTACTTACTGGCATGTGGGGAAAAGAATTGTAGAGCAAGAACAAAATGGAAAAGAAAGAGCAGAATATGGAAGTGGGATGATAGAGAAACTGGCGGAAGAGTTGACAAAGGAATATGGGAAAAGTTATTCTAAAAGAAATTTGCAGTATTATCGTAGATTTTATTTGGCTTTTCCCAACAAGGAAATTGTGAACACATGTGTTCACAATTTGAACTGGTCACATTTCAGAAGTCTTTTGCGTGTGCCAGATGAAACCGCAAGACTCTGGTACATGAAAGAAGCTGCGGAAGAAGGATGGAGTGTCAGAACGTTGGACAGAAATATAAGCACACAGTATTATTCTCGTCTGATGCAGTCACCGAAAAAAGAGGCGGTAATAGCAGAGATGCAGGAAAAAACAGCAGACTTTCAGAAAAATCAATTTGAACTACTAAAGAGTCCGATTATCGCAGAATTTCTTGGATTTAAAAACGAGGATTCCTTTGCAGAAAGTGAACTGGAAGCGGCGATTTTGACACATATCCGTGATTTTCTGATGGAAATGGGGAAAGGGTTTGCCCGACAAAAGATCAGTTGAAAGTAGAGATAGAGCGACAAAAAGAAATATTTTACATGCAGCATCCAGGACTACAGGAGAAAAATGGAGACGATTCTCTGGAAAAATAAAAGAATTAAAAAAAATACCCTGCCAGGTAGAGAAAATAACTACATGGTAGTACAAAATTTATTATTTTTGGATTGAATAGTTCCTTTTATAAAATTATACTGTAATCAACAAATCGAAATATGGTAATGAAATCGAAATACCATATTTCGATTCGTTTCTCAAGTATTTTCTAACATTTCTTTTCTTTCATAAGACAGTATCATCCTTAAGTTGATGACATTGCCCGTTTTACGAGTGACGGAAACTGTGTTTTTAGCTATGAGCTACTTTACGGTTGTTGTATAGGAACATAATAATTGCGGTTGCACAGATAAGGAAGTATCCAAGGATGCTGTATCCGTCTGGAATTTGCTGAAATAGGATAAATCCGAGCAATGCAGAAAAAATTACTTGAGAATAGTCGTAGACGGATATTTCTTTGGATGGTGCATAACAATATGCCGCAGTAATCGAAAACTGTCCTCCCGATGCAGCTAAACCAGCTAAAAGCAAATAACCGAGCTGCCAAGCTTCCATTGGATGATATTGGAAAATTAAGTATGGGAGTGTGACAAGACAGGAAAACATGGAGAAGAAAAAGACAATAAATGCTCCTTTTTCTCCACGCTGTCCAAGATGGCGCACTGCGGTATACGCTGCTCCAGCTCCCATTCCTCCGACAAATCCGATAATGGATGGAAGAAGTTCCATATTGGAGAAAGTCGGTTTAATAATAAATAAGCTTCCAATAAATGCTAGGATGACACCGCCGACTTGGATCGGAGTACATTTTTCTTTTAAAAAGAAATAAGAAAACACAATTGCAAAAAATGGAGACATCTTATTTAACATGGATGCATCGGAAAGAACCAGATGGTCTACCGCATAAAAGTTGCAGAGAATACCGATTGTACCACAGATGGAACGGATGAATAAAAATCTTAAATTACCTTTTTGCCAATGTAAGGGAGTGTGATCCTTTTTTAAAAGAATAAATGCAAAGATTGCGGCAATGAAATTGCGAAAAAAACTCTTCTGAATTGATGGTAAGTCTCCAGAGAGACGTACAAACGTGTTCATAAGCGCAAAGCAAAATGCGGACATTAAAATACATAAAATGCCCTTCGTCTTTTGATTCATAATATTCACCTCATAAATTATTTTTATTAAATTCCTTCATAATCAAAGGTTGGAATAAAACTTTCGTCGGCCGTTTCCCCTTCTTGAATAAATCCATTTTCAACACCTAACTCAATTGCAAAGTCTACTACTTCATCGTATTCTTCCTCAGTCACGTTACGGTTTAATTCTGGATATCGAGTTTGAACGGTTGGCATTGGAGTATACTGGTTCATAATGCTGATATAGATATGGTCGTGGAATGTCTGATATAAGTATTGAATTACCGCTTTGGAATCGTTTGTACAGCCAGGTAAGACCAAATGACGAACAATCATACCTTTTTGCATTATGCCATTTGCATCAAAGACAGGATCGCCAACTTGTCGATACATTTCTTGTAATGCACGAGAAGCAACCGAAAAATAATCGCCTGCGAACGAATATTTTTGAGAAATTGTGGAACTGTAATATTTTAGATCAGGAAGATAAATATCCACAATCCCATCTAATAATTGTAATGTTTCAATGGATTCATATCCACTTGTATTATAAACGATTGGAAGATGAAGACCTTGTGAGCGAGCCTGCTGTATTCCGTCAATAATAAGGGGAACGAAATGGGTTGGGGTAACAAGGTTGATATTGTTGGCTCCTTTTTGCTGAAGTTCTAATAAAATTTGGACAAAACGCTGTTGAGAAATTTCTTTTCCGACACTGCCATCCGCAATGGAGTGGTTTTGACAAAAGACACAGCGAAGCGTGCAGCCAGAAAAGAAGATTGTACCAGATCCCTGCTTGCCTGAGATACATGGTTCTTCCCAGAAATGAAGGGCTGCTCGAGCCAGTCTTAAATGATTGGCTTCATGGCAAATGCCAGTTAGAGAATTCTTATTCTTTCGATTTGCATGGCAGTTACGAGGACAAAGGGTACAAGAGTTCCAATCCATAAAATTCCTTCTTTCTGAAAAATAATCTGTTTTCTAACGTATCATAGCATAAATCATACGAAATATGCAACCGCTCTATTGACATTGTAATAGGAAAGGAGTAGAATAAATACGAAAATAAAATTTGGTAGGTGAGGCTACCGCAGGGATATGGGTTGCTGCCGCGAAGTAGTGGAGACACTATAAGAAGGTTAGCAGGAAATGTCGTTTAAGGCATTTTCTAATGCAATTTCACGCCCTGTGATGCTAAAGCTTGAACAAATGGGACGATCGCACCGAGTTTAAGCTTTGGTGCGTATTTTTATGGCAAAAAGTGAGGTGAGAATATGGATGATGGCCACGGGAGTCAGAAAAGAATAAATTATTGGAGGTATGCAAATGAAAAGAAAAATGAAATTGCTGCTGGAACAAAAACGTTACAACGAACTCTGGGCGCTGCTCAAGGAGATGAATTCTGCGGATATTGCAGAAGCATTTGCGGAAATCGACGAAACGCAGATGATTGTTGCATATCGGCTCTTGAGCAAAGACAAGGCAATCGACGTATTCACCGATTTGGAGCCAGATCAGCAGGAAGATTTAATTAATGCATTGAGCGATCAGGAATTATATGAAGTAACAAGTAATCTTTTAATGGACGATGCAGCCGATTTGATCGAAGAAATGCCAGCTACCGTTGTAAAGCGTATTTTAAAACATACACCTGTAGAGAAAAGGAAAATCATTAATCAGCTTTTGAACTATCCAGAAGACAGTGCAGGCAGTGTTATGACGGTTGAGTTTGTAGACTTAAAAGCAAATATGACAGTGGAACAGGCATTTCAGCGTATTCGCAGTACTGGTGTGAATAAAGAGACGATTTATACTTGTTATGTATTGGATGAAGGAAGAATTCTGGAAGGAATCATTTCCGTAAGAGAATTATTATTTGAAGATAGAAATACAAAGGTAAATGAGATCATGGAAACGAATATGATTACGGTTCACACCCATGATGATCAGGAAGAAGTTGTAAAATTGCTGGATAAATATGAATTAATGGCTCTTCCAGTGTTAGATAATGAAAATCGCCTCGTAGGAATTATTACGATTGATGATGCAATTGATGTTATTCATGATGAAGATACCGAAGACTTTGAACGTATGGCAGCGATGGCGCCAGCTGAGGATACGTATTTTCGTACAACAGTCTGGGAACATGCAAAAAATCGTATTTTATGGCTGCTTGTTTTAATGTTTTCTTCTATTATTACAGGAGTGATTATTAATAAGTATGAAGCTGCTTTTCAAGCCATTCCGCTTTTAGTTTCCTTTTTTCCAATGCTTATGGACACAGGAGGAAACTGTGGTTCTCAAGCTTCTACGTTAATAATTCGAGGTATGGCAGTCGATGAAATTCATCCAAGAGATATTCTGAAAGCAATGTGGAAGGAAGCTCGTATTTCAACTATAGTAGGAACAATATTGGCGTTTATAAATGGAATTCGAATCTGGATTCAATACCAAAGTGCTGGGATCGCAGTGGTAATTGCACTTTCCATTATAGCGACCGTGTTTATATCAAAATTGTTGGGATGTTGTTTGCCAATCCTAGCTAAAAAACTAAAAATGGACCCAGCTATCATGGCAGCGCCACTTATTACCACGATTGTAGATACCTGTTCCGTACTAATCTATTTTAATATTGCAGTTCAGATTTTGGGATTAGCAGTTTAATATGTTTAGAAAATAGGAATTGGAAGAAATCGGGAGGAACATTCAAATGAAAGAATATTTCAGAGAAAAAATGTTAGAACTGCTGCATGGCCAGCAATATAAATCGCTGCATGACCTGCTGGAAGAAATGAATACTGCGGATATTGCAGAAATTTTTCAAAGTTTGGATGACGCAGATATGATTATTGCATATCGGTTATTAAATAAAGATGATGCGGTAGAAGTGTTTGCGGAGTTGGAAAATGAGGATCAGGAAAAGTTAATTAATGCATTAACAGATAAAGAACTTTATGAAGTAACGAGTAATCTTCTCGCAGATGATGCTGCGGACTTAATTGAAGAGATGCCATCAAATGTAGTGAAACGTATTTTAAGAAATACCGATTCAAAAAAGCGTGCGATTATCAATCAGCTTTTAAACTATCCAGAAGATTCGGCTGGAAGTTATATGACAGTAGAATTTGTCGATTTAAAAGCGAATATGACCGTTCGGGATGCCTTTACCAGAATACGAAAAATTGGATTCGATACGGAGACGGTTTATACCTGTTATGTGCTGAGTTCCGAACGTGTTTTGGAAGGAATTGTAACTTTAAAAGAATTATTACTGGCAGACTATGATACAAAGCTTCGGGATATGATGGAAACAAACTTAATTACGGTACATACCCATGATGACATCGAATTTGTTGCAAAACAGACAGAAAAATATGGACTAATTACAATGCCAGTTGTGGATGGAGAAGAGCGTTTAGTAGGAATCATTACCATTGATGATGTGCTGGAAGTAATTCAAGATGAGACAACCGAAGACTTTGAATTGATGAATGCATTGGCACCAGCCGAAGATACGTACTTTCGTACAACGGTATGGGAACACTCCAAAAACCGTATTGTATGGTTGTTAGTATTAATGTTATCTTCTGCAATTACTGGAACGATTATTACAAAGTATGAGATGGCATTTGAAGCAATTCCAGCATTGGTAGGATTCATTCCAATGTTAATGAATACGGGAGGAAACTGTGGCTCACAATCTTCTACTTTAGTGATAAGAGGTATGGCAGTCGATGAAATTCATCTGAGAGACTTTTTTAAAGTACTTTGGAAAGAAATAAGAATTTCAGTTTTAGTAGGAGTCGTACTATGTGTGTTGAATATGGTGCGGATTATGATACAGTATCAGGATTTCTCCATTGCGTTTGTAGTAAGTGTGACATTATTTGTGATTGTAATGGTTTCTCAAATGCTTGGATGTTGTTTACCAATGTTGGCAAGACGATTGAAAATGGATCCAGCGATTATGGCAGCACCACTTATAACAACGGTTGTAGATACATGCTCGGTACTTGTCTATTTTAGTATTGCAGTCCGAGTTTTAAATATTGGGTAACGATAAAAATTTTCTTGACAAGAGAAGAGGGGTATGGTATCCTGTTGAAAACTCTGTGAGGGAGTAGTTTGCAGATATCTGTGATATTTGTGGCAGTGTCAACATAATGGTGGAAATCTGGTACTGTCTAAGCGAAGTATTTTCGTATAAAACGAGACTCATGGACAGCTTTGGCTGTTCGTGGGTCTTTTTTGACTTTATGTACCATTTAGAAAAGGAGAAAAGAAAAATGAAATTATGGGAACTTTTTATGATTGCGGTAGGATTATCGATGGATGCATTTGCAGTTTCTATTTGTAAGGGACTTTGTGTGAAAAAGGCAGATGGAAGGCATATGTTAATTGCAGGGGGATATTTTGGCGGTTTTCAGGCGTTGATGCCATTGGTTGGATATTTACTTGGAATACAGTTTCAGACGCTAATTCAGGAAGTAGATCATTGGATTGCATTTGTACTGCTTGGATTGATTGGTTTGAATATGGTGAAGGAATCGAGAGAGCAAGAAGGAGAAGATGTCTGTCAGGCCAATCCATTTTCATGGAGATCCATGCTGCCGCTTGCAGTTGCGACGAGTATTGATGCACTTGCAGTTGGAATTACATTTGCATTTTTAAATGTTTCCATTATACCTGCAATTCTTTTGATTGGAGTTACAACGTTTGTATTGTCAGGAATTGGAATTCGTGTTGGTAATATATTTGGTGTGAAATATAAATCCAAAGCAGAGCTAGTAGGAGGAATCATTCTTATTTTAATGGGATTAAAAATTCTTTTCGAACATCTTGGGTTTTTAGCATAGAGTTCAGACCGTTCTCCTACGTCGAATGGAGAATTTTTCAAGTAAGGTATCCACTTTTGTAGGAAAGTCTGGTATGATAGAGAAAAGGAGGCAAAATTATGGGAAGTTTGACGACATTATGTTATATTGAAAAAGATGACAGTTACTTAATGCTGCATCGAATTAAGAAGAAAAACGATGTAAATAAAGATAAATGGATTGGAGTAGGCGGACATTTTGAAAAGGATGAAACTCCGGAAGAATGTTTGTTGAGAGAAGTGAAGGAAGAAACGGGACTGACATTGACTGCATGGAAGTTTCGTGGACTTGTTACGTTTATTTCTGATACGGGCGTAACGGAATATATGTGTCTTTATACCGCAGATCAATTTGAAGGAGAGATATCGGATTGCATCGAAGGAATGCTAGAATGGGTTAAGAAAGAAGAGATATTTGGGCTGAATTTATGGGAAGGAGATAAAATATTTTTCCGTCTCATGAATGAGAATCATCCATTCTTTTCTTTGAAACTGCGTTATGAAGGAGATCAATTAGTAGAAGCAGTGCTAGATGGAAGAAATATATTAGAGGAGCAGATGAGATAACTATGAAGGAAACGGTATTATTATTTCATATTCAGGACGAGGTACGCCTTCAGGCGTTAAAGCGGATTTTAATGTTAATGAAGGTTCGTGTAAAAGTAGTGGATAAGGCAGATTACTTACAGCCAGTTGGATATTTGGCAGGAATAAAAGAATTAGAAGTAAAACAAGTATATGAAGGAGAAGAGCTGGCAGAAGAAATGATGGTAATGGCTGGTTTTTCAAATCAGCAGGTAGATACGTTGTTGGCTAAGATGAGAAAGGCAAATTTATCTAAGATTCATTATAAAGCAATTTTAACACCGATGAATGCGACTTGGACGGCATTACAGCTTTATGAAGAGTTGAAAAAAGAACATGAATATATGACTCAAATGCGTGCAAAACAATAAGGATAAGAATTGGATTAGAATATCGGAATAAAAACTTCGTTGTGCTGCTGTGAAACAAGAAAAAATGATAACTTTTTCTAGGAAAAATAGAGAAAATAAAAAAAGTTGATGAAAATACTTGAAATTTTCTTAAAATCGTGTATTTTTATAAGGTGAATCATGCTTGCACCAGAGTAATAAAAGGGTGATATACTAATAGAAAGCGATAGCATAAAGATACGGAGGTCATAGATTATGAAAAAAGTTGTAAAATTCGGAGGTAGTTCCCTAGCAAGTGCAGAACAGTTTCAAAAAGTAGGGAATATTATTCGTGCAGATGAAGCAAGAAGATATGTGATTCCTTCTGCACCAGGAAAAAGATATTCATTGGATACCAAAGTAACAGATATGCTGTATCATTGTTATGCAGCGGCGGAAAATGGAGAGGACTTTTCAGAGCAGCTCATGGCAATTCGCAGTCGTTACCAAGAGATTATTGATGGATTACATTTGAATTTAGATCTGACATCAGAATTTGAAGTAATAGAAGACCAGTTCCGTAATCAGGCAGGAAAAGATTATGCTGCTTCCAGAGGAGAATATCTGAATGGTATTATTATGGCAAATTATTTAGGATTTGAATTTATAGATGCAGCAGAAGTAATTTTCTTTAAGGAAAATGGAGAATTTGATTCAGAAAAAACACATGAAATATTAGCAGAACGATTGGAAAATATAGATCATGCAGTAGTACCAGGATTTTACGGTTCCTTGCCAGATGGGAAAGTAAAGACATTTTCCAGAGGAGGATCTGATATTACAGGTTCCATTGTTGCAAAGGCAGTGGATGCAAATTTATATGAAAACTGGACGGATGTTTCAGGTTTCCTTGTGGCGGATCCAAGGATTGTAAAGCATCCTCGTGTTATTTCTACAATTACGTACCGAGAATTAAGAGAATTATCTTATATGGGAGCTACCGTTCTTCATGAAGATGCCATTTTCCCAGTTAGAGAAGTAGGAATTCCGATCAATATTCGAAATACAAATGCTCCAGAAGATAGAGGAACAATGATTGTGGAAAATACATGCAGCAAGCCAAAATATACGATTACAGGTATTGCAGGAAAGAAAGGTTTTGTTGCAGTAAATATTGAAAAAGACATGATGAATTCTGAAATCGGATTTGGGAGAAAAGTACTTCAAGTATTTGAGGATAACGGAATCTCTTTTGAGCATATGCCGTCTGGAATTGATACGATGACAATATTTGTACATCAAGATGAGTTTGAAGAAAAAGAACAGGCCGTATTATCAGGAATCCATCGTCTTGCGAAGCCAGATCATATTGAATTAGAATCCGATTTAGCATTAATTGCTGTAGTTGGTCGTGGTATGCGTTCCACGAGAGGAACGGCAGGCAGAATTTTTGCAGCATTAGCACATGCTCATATTAATGTAAAAATGATTGATCAAGGTTCCAGTGAATTGAACATTATTATTGGAGTCAAGAATTCTGATTTTGAAGTAGCAATCAATGCAATTTATGATATTTTTGTATTATCACAGTTGTAAAAAATGAGAAAGTGAAAACATGCATCTTAAGTTGGAGTTTATTTCCAAACTAAGGTGCATGTTTTTTTATGTTATAAGAAACTATCTTGCATTAAAGTATCCATAAGGATCAATAAAACAAAAATCTTAGTATTTTCCAGAATAAAAATTGTTTTTTAAATGTCGTGCTGCAAAAAATAAAAATAACAATATAATAAGAAACTGAATTCCAATGCTGAATTGAATCCAATGTTCAATAATGAGGTTGGAATCATAAAATTTAGGGTAATGGAGCAATTCCAATAATATATCTGGATTTCCAGCCTGACGATTCATAATATAATAGAAAGTAATCGCAGGGTTTAAGATTAAGCAATAAGAGGCAGGTGAGAGGGAGGCTTGAAACGTTGGAGTTACTGTCTCGGAAAACAATGTTGGAAATTCATTTAAAAATAATGTTCCAATAAAAAGAAAAAGGACAAATCCATAACTAATAATGGTGGAGGTCGTTGTATGCCGAAAGTAGGAAGAAAAACAAATGCTACAACTTCCAATATAAATGGCACTAAACAACATATATCCAAGTAACAATGCCAAGTCAGATACCTGAATTCCTCCATAAATAAATACAAGAGAAAGTACAGGGAGACTGGAAGTAATAAATAAAAAAGTGGTAGTTAAGCTAGCCATTAATTTACCGAGAATTAATGTAGCAGGAGTAATGTTTGTACTCAGCATTGCATCTAAAGTTCTCCGTTCTCGTTCTCCAGATATTGCAGCAGCAGTTTGACCTGGAATAATTAATACTAATAAGAGAAATTCAATGGTAGCGATCATAATATAGAGCTGAAGCATGGCAGAATATTCTGCAGAGCCATTAAAGTGCATATCATTTACAATATAGGAAAGACGGCTGATACCTACAAGCGCTAAAATGATATTAAATATAACGATAATGGCAAGGATGCGGACGGAACGATACGTACTCCGTATTTCTTTTTCGTAAACGGGGTTTCGAAACATTAATTTTCCTCCTCTTCGCCGATTAATTGTAAAAATAAAGTATCTAAGTCTCCTTCTTCTCGATGAAATGACTGGATTAATACATTTCCATCGATTAATTGTTTTAGAAGAAGGGATTCGTCTTGAGCATTTCCAGTAAATGTAATCTGAACATGAGATTGATCGATGGAAATTGTTTTAACGAGAGGATGTTGTTTTAAAATTTGTATGGCTGTTTCCATACCGCTATATACAAAAATAGAGAGAGGATTCGTTTTATTTACATTTTGTAGTACATCGGATAAGGAACCTTTTAGTAAAAATTTACCTGATTGTAAAATACCAACATGGGTGCATATATAGGAAAGTTCATTTAGATTATGAGAACTAAGTAATATAGCTACTCCTTCTTGAGCAAATTGTCGCAGAATAGAACGAAGTAAGTTCCGATTATGGGGATCAAGTCCCGAAGCAGGCTCATCAAGTAAAAGAAAGTGAGGTGAGTGAATCATAACTCGAGCTAGGCAGAGACGCTGCTGCATACCACGGGAAAGGTCTTCTACAAAGGAATCGGAATAATCGAGCAGGTCTGCCATTTCTAATAATTCCTTCCAGCGATTTCTGGCTTTTAATCCATATAATCCATGTGCATTAGCGAAAAATTCCATGTATTCATATACTTTTAGATTATGATAAATGCCAAAAAAGTCTGGCATAAACCCGATTTGCTGTTTTAAAAGTTTATGATTATGGAGTAAATCGACATTATTGTATAAGGCGCTTCCAGAATTAGCTGGAATTAATCCAGAAAGAATACGCATGGTAGTAGTTTTTCCCGCTCCATTTCTGCCAATTAATCCAAAAATTTCGCCTGGAACAAGCTGAAAACTAATTCCGTTTAATGCACGAACATTACCATATGATTTATAAAGTTGATTAATTGTTAACATTATGAGTTTCTCCTATTGCGGTAATTCTTGGAAGACGGGCATAACTATCTTCAGTATAGTATTGAACAAGTAAGCTATTCTCAGAAGTAATATAGTTTTCCAATTCTTCCTTCTTGAAATAAGTTTTGCCTGGATAAACTTGTTCGTACTTATTTTTATTCCAAAAATAGATTTTGGAAACATAAGAAGTAGAACTGCCAGAGTTTGGAAACAATAATTCTAATTGCTCAATAGTACAATCCTGTAAAATATCATAACGTACAGTAGCAAAATGACTATATATGGACTCCTCATCTTCGGAAAAATCGCCAGAAATTTTATGAGTTTCGGCAGGAAGAGAAGTATAGTATTCTTTTCCCATACGTGTTGTAGTTAAGGAAATTGGAATGGAAACAAGGGTTAGTCCATTCACTGAATAATCAGTGTCCAACTGAAAATTAGTAGTATTATTCGTAAATCCAATTAAGTATCCCATATTTTGATTAGAAAGATTGCATTTCTGTAAATAATAGTAAAGCAAATTTAGTTTCATATCTGTATGAGAAGAAGACTCGGATGGTGTGAAAACAATTGGCTTTAATATACTGGAATCAGGAGGCTGGTAACTGGCTGAAGCATTCATTTGACTGTCGCAGTCTTCTAATGTGACAGATGTATTATTAGGAAACTCTCCAATTCGTATAAAATAGCCAGGTAAAGCTAAAAGTGCATGTGTGAGATCCATACCCAATTGATTGGATAAGATGCCTGAAACAGAGTTATCATAATAAGTTACATTGCCGGAGACGAATTGATCTTGAGGCACTGTAGATGTCTTTTCCAGCTGAAAATTACGCATATTAAAAGCTACTAAATTATTGAATGTAAGTAAATAATCAGATTCCCTATAATCAATATAAATTTCGTGGCTTCCAAATGTCTGGTTGGAAAGAAGGTTAGAAGAAACAGATGTTTGTAGTGGAATTAATTGATAGCTATTATCAATTGAAACCGAGTAACTGCGGTTATAGGGAGCCTGAATTCCAGTGAATACGGATTCTTTTACTATATTATCTTCGTATTGCTGAATACTCACATAGTTTAAAAATGGATGAGAAAAACGAGTACTGCTGCCGAATAAGAAGATAATTCCTGCTACGAGAATGGAGATCATTGGCAGGGCGAAGCAAAAATAACGAGTCTGATCACGTTTCTTTAATTGGTAATAAATGATTGGAACTAAAAGAAACAAATAGGTTATCAAGATAAAACCATATAAAAAAAGGTTTACATCCGTTGTAGCCTGAACTTGGGAAGTGAGGGCGGCGGCTTCACTTTCTAAGGAATGAAGAATGCTAAACGATGGTTGTTCCAAATTTAAAAGTAGATCATGACCAAACACTGATTCAATGAACGTATCTTGCAAAAGCTGATTGTTGATAAAAAAAGAGCCAATCGAAGTAAGAGAAACCGAGGAAGTAAAAAAACAACCATTGCCATAAGTATACTTAGCCAAGGTCGCATAATCTAATTCAGAAATTGTCATGTAGGATACATCAGAAGATGAAAACGGAATTAGTAAATCGGGTGATTCTGTTTGCTCGCCAAGTAAAAGAATTCCGCCATGGTATACCCAGTCTTTCAAACTTTCTATCTGTGTTTCATATAGAGTAGAAAGTTTAAAGTCATCAATAATAATACAGTCGAAGTTATCCAGCATTCGAAAATCAGAAGGTATCTCTTCTCCTGATAATGTATAAGAATAACATTCCAGGTCAAAATTGGTTAAGTTTAACTGGTTAAAATAATTGAGATTGTTTGAATCGTTGGATAATACTCCGAAAAAAATATGAGAATCTTCTGTCTCCTGAGGAAACGAATAGTTTAAGACTATTTGCTCAGGAGGATTCTGAGAATTATAAATAGAAACAGAAATTCGCTCTTCAGAGGTGGAAAGAGGAACACAAAAGGTTACACGTACGGTTCCAGGAGAACTTGGATAAGGTTTTTTATATAAATACCGATCATTGGTATTCGTAGGAACACTTAGTTCAATTTCACCTCCAGAGGCAGCATAGCCATTTTTTATAGTAATTGTAACAGGTGTATAGCGACCTGGATTAATATAATTACCATAGCCTACCTGAGCTTCAATAGAGTCGGATGTCCATGTATTTGCAAAACTATAAATAGGTGTAAAAATCCATAGAAATAAAAATAAAAAGATAATGGTACGTTTCATAGTATTCTCTCCTAAGAGGAAAAAGGTTGTTTTTGGTTGGAAGGAATCGTTGGAAGTACTACCTTAAAGATAGTACCATTTAAACTGCTTTCAGCAGTAATGGAACCATTGTGGACGTCCACGATATTTTTGGCTATTGCGAGTCCAAGTCCTGTTCCGCCTGTCTGTGTGGAGCGGGACTGTTCCATACGATAAAACTTTTCAAAGATGGTATTGAGTTCATTGGCTGGAATAATACTGCCAAAGTTAATTACCTGAATCGTAACAGCAGTTTCTTCTGCATTTAGAATCACATTGATCATTTTGCCGTCATTTCCATATTTCACTGCATTATTAAGTAAATTGTCAAATAGACGAGCAAGTAATGTGCCATCTCCAACAATGATTTTGGATGGTACATTCGTATTATAACTGTATTCTAAATGATTTTGCTCAAAAATAGGATAAAATTCATCTAACAGCTGCGCTAACAAATTAACAATATCGAGTTCTGCCATTTTGGCAGTAATTTTACCATATCCTAAGCTAGTAAAACCAAACAAATCTTCAATGAGAACTTGAAGATGACAAGATTTTTGGTAGGCGATAGAAAGATACTTCTTACGCATTTCTTCATCTAACGGGCGGTTACTGGATAACAATTCTAAATATCCGATAATAGAAGTGAGAGGAGTACGCAGATCGTGTGCAACATTTGTGATTAGATCGTTTTTGGTTCGTTCTGCTTCTCTTTCACGTTCCATAAGACTACGAACTTGTTCCGCCATTTGATTTAGTTCCATTGCCATTTGGGAAAGTTCATTATCTCCTTCAATATCTACAGTAGTGGTAAGATCTCCGTTGGAAATTTTATGCATTGCAATGGAAAGTTTTTGCATATACTGCACCTGGCGATGCTGCATAAGGGCAAAGGAGACGCTAAAAATAAGGATTCCAATTAAAATATAGAGCAATGTCAGAAATAATGTCGTTCGATCATTTGCCTGCAAGACTACATTTTCATATCCTAAATCATTTATAAAACGATTGATTAGCTTGATGCTTATAATAAGAAGAAAATCCAATACACATGCCAGCATTGTGCTAAGAATGATATGTACAAATAATCTTCCATGGAAGCTATATATAACATTACTTTTCAATTTTATATCCAACTCCCCATACTGTAGTGATAATCTTATTAGTTCGATCTTCGTCGTGAATTTTGCTGCGTAGTCGTCGAATATGTACCATAACCGTGTTATTGGCCTCATAAACTCGTTCATGCCATACCCTTTGGAAAATTTCAGAAGTACTGAAGACTTTTCCTGCATTGGAAGCAAGTAAATATAAAATATCAAATTCTAAAGGAGTTAGTTTGATTTCCTCTTCTTCTAACAGAACTTTATGGGTTGATTGATTAATAATGAGTCCATGGCAACAAATTTCATCTGAATTTTCAAAAAAAGAGTTAGATGGATTGAGTTCTGTGTAACGACGCAATTGAGATTTTACTCGTGCAGTAAGTTCCAATGGATTGAATGGTTTTGTGATATAATCATCTGCTCCAGTGTTTAAACCAAAAATTTTATCTAAGTCAGTGGTTTTTGCACTTAAAAATATAATTGGGATATTATTTGTCTTGCGAATCTCACGGCACATTTCTAATCCATCCATTCCTGGCATCATAATATCTAAAATAGCAAGATGAATCGGAAACTGTTCTAATAGTTTTAGTCCATCGGCTGCATTATAAGCGCAATAAACTTGATATCCCTCTCCGTTTAGGTAGATTTCAATTAATTCTGCAATTTCTTTCTCATCGTCTACTACAAGTATATTTGCTTTTGGCATAAATTCCTCCTAATTGGTCATAATTAGATAAAGTTTCACAGTATTTAATGTATATAGTGTAACGTTTTTGATAAATAATGTCAATTGTAAAATAGTTAAGATTCTTTTACATTTTTGTCACCTAACATGCAATTAAAATGAAAGGTATGTATACGGCGAAAATTTAATCCAAAAAAGAATAGGAAGAGTCGCTGTAGTGTTTGCATAAAAAAATAAATCAGGAATTATGAAAATTAGATAAATTTTTTTTCAAAAACCTCTTGCAATATTATTTTTTATAAGGTATAATAACAGGCGTTGTGGCATGATAGCGATGAAGCGTGAGGTTGCTGCCCAGATGTGGCAGGTGTTCCGTGGAGCGAATGTCAAGTTATGAAACTGGCGACAAGTCACTGTACAATAAAAGAAGATCTGCACATTGCAGGGATGACATGCGTGCAAAAGAAGATACGCATGGGTAAGTGTACAGTCACCGCTTGTCGTACTGAAAAAGTGCGAAAAGGAGGCGACTTTTTTTATGGCAAGTCAAGTAATGAGAATCACATTAAAGGCTTATGATCATCAGTTAGTAGATCAATCTGCTGGAAAGATTATTGAGACTGTAAAGAAAACAGGTTCTAAGGTGAGCGGACCAGTTCCGTTGCCAACAAAGAAGGAGGTAGTAACAATCCTTCGTGCCGTACACAAGTACAAAGATTCCAGAGAACAGTTCGAGCAGAGAACACATAAGAGATTGATTGATATCATTACACCAACCCAGAAGACGGTTGATGCATTATCTCGTTTAGAGATGCCAGCTGGTGTGTATATTGATATTAAGATGAAGAATAAGTAAAATGATTCATTAATGAAGAAATTATCCAGAATTGGTTGATATAGAAGTAACGTTTTTCGTTCCACTTATGTCCGCTGTTCTAGGATGATTGGGATGTATTCCTAATCCGCTGTAGATTCACAGGAGGTAAAAGAATGAAGAAAGCAATTTTAGCAACAAAAGTCGGAATGACACAGATTTTCGATGAAAATGGTACTCTTGTACCAGTTACTGTATTGCAGGCAGGTCCATGTGTCGTAACACAGGTTAAGACAGTTGAAAATGATGGATATAGTGCAGTACAGGTTGGTTTTGTTGATAAGCGTGAAAAGCTTGTAAACAAACCAGTTAAGGGTCACTTTGATAAGGCTGGTGTTTCTTACAAGAGATTTGTAAGAGAATTCAGACTGGAAGACGCTGAAAACTATAATGTAAAAGATGAAATCAAAGTTGATGTTTTTGCAGCTGGAGATAAGGTTGATGCAACTGCAATTTCCAAAGGTAAAGGCTTCCAGGGTGCGATTAAGAGACACGGACAGTCCAGAGGACCTATGGCTCATGGTTCTAAGTTCCATCGTCATGCAGGTTCCAATGGTTCCGCAACAAGTCCAGGTAAAGTATTCAAAGGTAAGAAGATGCCAGGTCGTATGGGTGGCGTAAAAGTTACAATCCAGAATCTGGAAGTTGTACGTGTAGATGCAGACAACAACTTACTTTTAATCAAGGGTGCAGTACCAGGATCAAAGAAGTGCTTAGTAACCGTAAAGAATTCTGTAAAGGCCTAATGAAGCGAAAGGAGGACCACACAGATGTCAAAAGTATCTGTTTACAATATGCAAGGTGCACAGGTTGGCGAATTAGAGCTTAACGATGCAGTATTCGGAGTAGAAGTAAACGAACATCTCGTTAAGATGGCAGTAACAAGCCAGCTTGCAAATAAGCGTCAGGGAACTCAGAAGGCAAAGACACGTTCTGAAGTATCTGGCGGTGGAAGAAAGCCATGGAGACAGAAAGGAACTGGTCATGCAAGACAAGGTTCTATCAGAGCTCCACAGTGGACAGGCGGCGGAGTTGTATTCGCTCCAGTTCCAAGAAATTATTCTTTCAAGTTAAATAAGAAAGAAAAGAGAGCTGCTCTTAAGTCTGTATTGACAAGCAGAGTAAATGAAAACAAGTTCATCGTATTAGATGAGTTAACATTAGATGAAATTAAGACAAAGAAGTTTGTAGAAGTAATGAACAACTTAAAAGTTGCTAAGGCTTTGGTTGTTACAGATGGTACAGATAAGAATGTTGTTCTTTCTGCAAGAAATCTGAAAAACATTAAAACAGCTTCTACTAACACAATTAATGTATACGATATCTTAAAATATGATACCGTAGTTGCTACTAAGGCAGCTGTTGCAACAATCGAGGAGGTGTATGCGTAATGGCTAACGTACAATACTATGATGTTATTCTGAAGCCAGTAATCACTGAAAAGAGCATGGACGCTATGGCTGAAAAGAAGTATACCTTTCTTGTTCATCCAGAAGCAACAAAGAATATGATTGCTGAAGCAGTTGAAAAAATGTTCCCTGGCACAAAGGTTGCTAAGGTAAATACCATGAATTTAGATGGTAAGACAAAGAGAAGAGGCCGTTCTGTTGGTAAGACAGCAAAGACAAAAAAGGCAATCGTTCAGTTAACAGCTGAAAGCGAAGATATCCAGATTTTTGAAGGCCTGTAAGACGCAGCCAGTTCGTGGCTGTGCGTTAAACGCAACAAAAGCGTGATAATAAATTAGAAAAGGAGAATTTATCATGGGAATCAAAAAATATAACCCATATACACCTTCTAGAAGACAGATGACAGGTTCTGATTTCTCCGAAATCACAAGTACAACTCCTGAAAAATCGTTAACTGTATCTTTAAAGAAGAATGCAGGCCGTAACAACCAGGGTAAGATTACTGTAAGACACCAGGGTGGCGGTTCTAGAAGAAAATATAGAATTATTGATTTTAAGAGAAACAAAGATGGAATTCCAGCAATTGTTAAATCCATCGAATACGATCCAAATAGAACAGCAAATATCGCTTTAATCTGTTATGCAGATGGACAAAAGGCATACATCTTAGCTCCAGAAGGATTAAAGGTTGGTATGAAGGTTGTCAGTGGTGCAGAAGCAGAAGCAAAGATTGGTAACTGTTTACCATTATCCGAAATTCCAGTAGGTGCTCAAATCCACAACATCGAATTATATCCAGGTGCAGGTGCACAGTTAGTTCGTTCCGCAGGTGTTGCAGCACAGTTAATGGCTAAGGAAGGTAAATATGCTACATTGAGATTACCATCTGGCGAAATGAGAATGGTTCCAATCAATTGCCGTGCAACAGTTGGTGTTGTAGGTAATGGAGAACACTCCCTGATTAACGTTGGTAAGGCTGGACGTAAGCGTCATATGGGCATTCGTCCTACTGTTCGTGGTTCTGTTATGAACCCTAATGACCATCCACATGGTGGTGGTGAAGGTAAGACTGGTATTGGTCGTCCAGGTCCATGTACACCTTGGGGTAAACCAGCACTTGGATTGAAGACAAGAAAGAAAAACAAACAGTCCAATAAGTTAATCATTAGAAGAAAAGACGGAAGAGCAATGAAATAATTTGATTATGCTCAGAAAATTTTGAACAGTTTATAAGGAGGTTAGAACCTATGGCTCGCTCACTGAAAAAAGGACCATTTGCTGATGCACATTTATTAAAGAAGGTTGATGCAATGAACGCAGCAGGACAAAAGCAGGTAATTAAAACTTGGTCTCGTCGTTCTACAATCTTCCCACAAATGGTTGGACATACAATCGCAGTTCATGATGGTAGAAAGCATGTTCCAGTATATATCACAGAAGATATGGTTGGACATAAGCTTGGAGAATTCGTTGCTACCAGAACTTATAGAGGTCATGGAAAAGACGAAAAGAAGTCAAAACGCTAATTTGGAACGTATTTGAAAGGAGGTAACAATAGTCATGGCAAAAGGACATAGATCCCAGATTAAGAGAGAAAGAAATGCACAGAAGGACACAAGACCATCTGCAAAGTTATCTTATGCAAGAGTTTCTGTCCAGAAGGCATGTTTCGTATTAGATGCCATTCGAGGCAAGGATGTTACAACTGCACTTGGTATTGTAACTTACAATCCTAGATATGCTTCATCTTTAATAAAGAAGTTATTAGAGTCAGCAATTGCAAACGCTGAAAACAACAACGGAATGCATGCAGAAAACCTTTATGTAGAGGAATGCTACGCAAATAAAGGACCAACAATGAAGAGAATCAGACCGAGAGCACAGGGTAGAGCTTATCGTATTGAAAAGAGAATGAGCCATATCACAATCGTGCTGAATGAAAGATAAAAGGAGGGCATTATGGGACAGAAAGTTAATCCTCATGGCATCAGAGTCGGCGTAATCAAAGATTGGGATTCCAAGTGGTATGCTGAAGCTGATTTCGCAGACAATCTTGTAGAAGATTACAATATTAGAAAGTTCTTAAAGAAGAGATTATACAGTGCCGGCATCTCCAAGATCGAAATCGAAAGAGCTGCTGATCGTGTAAAAGTTATTATTTATACAGCTAAGCCAGGTGTAGTAATTGGTAAGGGCGGAGCTGAAATTGAAAAGTTAAAAGCAGAAGCTTCTAAGTTGACAGATAAGAAGTTGTTTGTAGATATCAAAGAAGTAAAGAGACCAGATAAGGACGCTCAGTTAGTAGCTGAAAATATTGCTGCTCAGTTGGAAAATCGTATTTCCTTCCGTCGTGCAATGAAGTCCACAATGTCTAGAACAATGAAGGCAGGAGCACTTGGTATTAAGACTTCTGTTTCTGGACGTCTGGCAGGTGCAGATATGGCTCGTACAGAATTTTACAGCGAAGGAACAATCCCGTTGCAGACATTGAGAGCCGATATTGATTATGGTTTCGCTGAAGCAGATACAACCTATGGTAAATTAGGTGTTAAGGTTTGGATCTACAAAGGCGAAGTTCTTCCAACAAAGTCTAATAAGGAAGGGAGCGATAAATAATGTTAATGCCTAAGAGAGTAAAGCGTCGTAAGCAGTTCCGTGGAACGATGACCGGTAAGGCTATGAGAGGTAACACAATTTCTAATGGTGAATACGGTATTGTCGCTTTAGAACCAGCATGGATTAAATCCAATCAGATCGAAGCTGCCCGTATTGCTATGACACGTTATATCAAGCGTGGTGGTAAGGTTTGGATTAAGATTTTCCCAGATAAACCTGTAACAACAAAACCAGCTGAAACACGTATGGGTTCCGGTAAAGGTTCCCTGGAATACTGGGTAGCAGTCGTTAAGCCAGGTCGTGTAATGTTTGAAATCTCTGGAGTTTCTGAAGAGGTAGCGAGAGAAGCATTACGTCTTGCAACACATAAGTTACCAGTAAAATGTAAAGTAGTTTCTCGCGCAGACTTAGAAGGCGGTGATAACAGTGAAAATTAATAAGTATGTAGAAGATTTAAAGACGAAATCAGCTACAGAATTACAAGAAGAATTAGTAGCTGCTAAGAAGGAACTTTTTAATTTAAGATTCCAGAATGCGACCAATCAATTAGATAATACAAGCAGAATCAAGGAAGTTCGTAAGAACATTGCCAGAATTCAGACAATTATCACAGAAAAGGCGCAGTAAAATGAACCTTTAGCGTTCGGTTCGTTGAAAACAACACGAAAGGAGTAACGGTTGTGGAAGAAAGAAATCTTAGAAAAATCCGTACAGGTAAAGTAATCAGCGACAAGATGGATAAGACAATTGTAGTTGCTGTTCAGGATAATGTAAAGCATCCGGTTATTGGTAAGATCGTTAAGAGAACTTACAAGTTAAAGGCTCATGACGAAGAAAATACCTGCAAAATCGGTGATACTGTAAGAGTAATGGAAACAAGACCTCTGTCCAAGGATAAGAGATGGAGATTAGTTGAAATTATTGAAAGAGCAAAATAATTTTTTCGCAGAATATTGCGTTTCGCAACATTTGTTATTATAGATAGAAATGCAGATAAATCCGTATAAATCTGGTGTTTGATCCAGAGTTCGATGAAAGGAGTCTAGGCATGATTCAGCAGGAAAGCAGATTAAAAGTTGCTGATAATACTGGTGCAAAGGAATTACTTTGTATCCGTGTTATGGGCGGATCTACAAGAAGATATGCAAATATCGGTGATGTCATTGTTGCTTCTGTTAAGGATGCAACACCAGGCGGTGTTGTAAAGAAGGGCGATGTTGTAAAAGCCGTTGTTGTGCGTACAGTAAAAGGTGCTCGTCGTAAAGACGGTTCTTATATTAAATTCGATGAAAATGCAGCAGTTATCATCAAGGAAGACAAGAACCCAAGAGGAACTCGTATTTTTGGACCTGTAGCAAGAGAGTTAAGAGAAAAGCAGTTCATGAAGATTGTATCTCTCGCTCCAGAAGTATTATAAGGAGGGTGTAAACTGTGGCTAACAAGATCAAGAAGGGTGATACAGTAAAGGTTATCACTGGTAAAGACAAAGATAGAGAAGGCAAGGTATTGTCTGTTGATATGAAGAACCACAAAGTACTTGTTGAGGGCGTAAATATGGTAACGAAGCATACAAAGCCAAGCGCTCAGAATCAGCAAGGTGGTATCGTAAGTAAGGAAGCTCCAATTGACATCTCTAATGTAATGTACAGCGCAAAAGGTCAGGCTGTAAGAGTTGGATTCGCAGTAAAGGATGGCAAGAAGGTTCGTATTAACAAGAAGACTGGCGAAGCAATTGATTAATTGAGAGAGGAGGTTCGAACATGAGTAGATTAAAAGACGCTTATAAAAATGAGATCGTAGATGCTATGATCAAGAAATTTGGCTATAAGAATATCATGGAAGTTCCAAAGTTGGATAAGGTTGTCATCAATATGGGTGTTGGTGAAGCAAAAGAAAACGCAAAACTTCTGGATGCTGCTGTTAAGGAATTGGAAACAATTTCTGGACAGAAAGTTGTTACAACAAAAGCAAAGAAATCTGTTGCTAACTTCAAGATCAGAGAGGGTATGCCAATCGGATGTAAAGTAACATTACGTGGTGAAAAGATGTATGAATTTGTAGATCGTCTGATTAACCTGGCATTACCACGAGTACGTGACTTTAGAGGTGTTAGTGCAAATTCCTTCGATGGAAGAGGTAACTATGCATTAGGTATTAAAGAACAGTTGATCTTCCCTGAAATCGAGTATGATAAGGTTGATAAGACTAGAGGTATGGACATCATTTTCGTTACTACCGCTAAGACCGATGAGGAAGCTCGTGAATTACTGAGATTATTTAATATGCCATTTCAAAAATAGTTAGGAGGAAAGTTTCATGGCTAAAACTTCAATGAAAGTAAAACAGTCACGTAAGGCAAAGTTTTCCACTCAGGAATACAATCGTTGCAGAATCTGCGGACGTCCACATGCTTACTTAAGAAAGTATGGAATTTGCAGAATTTGTTTCCGTGAATTAGCATACAAGGGACAGATTCCTGGTGTAAAGAAAGCAAGCTGGTAAGCCAGTGCCACAATCTATAAGAAGGAGGACAACTTAAATGACAATGAGTGATCCAATTGCAGATATGCTTACAAGAATTCGTAATGCAAATACTGCAAAGCATGATACAGTAGATATTCCAGCATCTAAGATGAAAATCGCAATTGCAGACATCCTTTTAAAGGAAGGCTATATTGCAAAGTATGATATCGTAGAAGATGGTAATTTTAAGACAATTCGTGTGACATTAAAGTATGGTGCAGACAAGAATGAGAGAATCATTACAGGTCTGAAAAGAATTTCCAAACCAGGTCTTCGTGTATATGCAAGCACACAGGATCTTCCAAAAGTACTGGGTGGTTTAGGTGTTGCAATCATCTCTACAAACCAGGGTGTTTTAACAGATAAAGAAGCTAGAAAGCTGAATGTAGGTGGAGAAGTATTAGCGTTTGTTTGGTAATTCCAAGAGCGCAATTTGAGTGGAAACAAGTGTGGCAGGTGATGTAGGACCAATGGTTCCAACCGCCATAAACTGTTTCTCGGTTTATATATAAATTCAGAGTACGGCCGATGGCTGGCTCTCACTAAACAAATAGGAGGTACGGGCATGTCACGTATTGGAAGAATGCCAATCGCGATTCCAGCAGATGTAACAGTTGAAATTGCAGAAAATAATAAAGTGACGGTAAAAGGTCCTAAGGGAACTTTGGAAAGAGTATTACCAGCAGAAATGCAAATCAAAAAAGATGGTAATGAAATCGTAGTTTCCAGACCAAATGATTTAAAGAAGATGAAATCTTTACATGGTCTGACAAGAACATTAATCTATAATATGATCGTTGGTGTAACAAAGGGTTACGAAAAAGTTTTGGAAATCAATGGTGTTGGTTATAGAGGTGCAAAGCAGGGTAAGAAATTAGTCTTGAATTTAGGATATTCTCATCCAGTAGAAATGATTGATCCAGAAGGAATTGAAACCGTTATGGAAGGTCAGAACAAGATCATTGTTAAAGGTATTGATAAAGAAAAAGTTGGACAGTTTGCGGCTGAAATCAGAGAAAAGAGAGCTCCAGAACCATATAAGGGCAAGGGAATCAAGTATGCTGATGAAACAATCAGACGTAAAGTTGGTAAGACTGGTAAGAAATAATAAGGAGAGTGAGAAAGAATGGTTAGTAAGGTATCAAGAACGAGAGTTCGCCAAGAAAAGCATAGAAGATTGCGTAGACATATTAATGGTACTGCTGAAAGACCACGTTTGTCTGTATTTAGAAGCAATAATCATATGTATGCACAGATCATTGATGATACAGTTGGTAAAACACTGGTGTCAGCTTCTACTCTTCAAAAGGACGTTAAGGCTGAATTAGAAAAGACCAACGATGTAGCTGCTGCCGCTTACTTAGGTACAGTTATTGCAAAGAGAGCGTTAGACGCAGGAATCACAACTGTTGTTTATGATAGAGGTGGATTCATCTATCAGGGTAAGGTTCAGGCATTGGCAGATGCAGCCCGTGAGGCTGGTCTGAAATTCTAATCAAGGAGGAGAACAGATGAAACGTACAATTATTGATGCTAGTCAGTTAGAATTAGAAGAAAAAGTAGTATCAATCAAGCGTGTTACTAAAGTTGTTAAGGGTGGACGTAACTTCCGCTTTTCTGCTTTAGTTGTTGTTGGTGACAAGAACGGACACGTTGGTGCTGGTATGGGCAAGGCTGCTGAAATTCCTGAAGCAATCCGTAAGGGTAAGCAGGATGCAGAAAAGAAGCTGGTTACTGTGCCATTAGATGAAAATAAGAGTATTCCACATGACTTTATTGGAAAGTTTGGAAGTGCTTCTGTATTATTAAAGAGATCTCCAGAAGGTACTGGTGTTATCGCAGGTGGTCCTGCTCGTTCCGTATGTGAATTAGCTGGTTTAAAGAACATCCGTACAAAATGTTTGGGCTCTACAAATAAGCAGAACGTAGTATTAGCTACAATCAAAGGTTTGTCTAGCTTAAAGACTCCAGAAGAAGTTGCTAAGCTTCGCGGCAAGTCTGTAGAAGAGATTTTAGGCTAAGGAGGGACAAAATAATGGCTAATAAGTTAAAGATTACTTTAGTAAAATCACCAATCGGTGCCATTCCTAAGCATAGAAAGACGGTAGAAGCTCTTGGATTAAAGAAGCTTCACAAGACAGTGGAACTGCCAGATAACGATGCAGTAAGAGGTATGATTTGGCACGTAAAGCATTTAGTCAAAGTAGAAGAAATCTAAGAGACGATAGGAGGTGCAAGGAATGAATTTATCAAGTTTACAGGCAGCAGCAGGTTCTACACACAATGATAATTTCAGAAGAGGCCGTGGACACGGTTCAGGAAATGGAAAGACCGCAGGTAAGGGTCATAAGGGTCAGAAAGCTCGTAGTGGTGCTCCAAGACCAGGCTTTGAAGGTGGTCAGATGCCATTATACAGAAGAATTCCAAAGAGAGGATTCACAAATAGAAATACAAAAGAGATCGTTGCAATCAATGTGTCCGTATTAGAAAAATTTGATAACGATACAGAAGTAACGGTTGCTACATTAATCGAAAATGGAATCATTAAGAATCCACGAGATGGTGTAAAGATTCTTGGAAACGGAGAACTTACCAAAAAGCTTACAGTAAAAGTAAATGCATTTAGTGAAAGTGCAAAAGCTAAAATTGAAGCAGCAGGTGGAAACGCAGAGGTGATCTAATGTTTAAAACACTCCAGAACGCACTAAGAGTGAAAGATGTTCGTCGACGTCTTCTATTCACATTCTTAATGCTTGTTGTAGTGCGAATTGGTTCCCAACTGCCTGTTCCAGGAGTCGATCCAGATTACTTTGCAGATTTCTTTGAACAACATCAAGGAGACGCCTTTAATTTATTAAATTCTTTTACTGGCGGCTCCTTTGAGAATTTTTCTATTCTCGCATTGAGTATCAGTCCATATATTACATCTTCCATTATTATGCAGTTGATGACAATTGCAATTCCAAAATTGGAAGAGATGCAAAAGGATGGAGAAGAAGGCAGAAAGAAAATTGTAGAGTATACACGTTATTTGACAGTTGCATTAGCTTTAATTACATCAATTGCAATGTCGATTGGTTTCGGAAGACAAGGGTTATTAGAAAACTTCAATTGGCATAGTGTTGTGGTAGTTGTATTCACATTGACTGCTGGTAGTGCATTCCTGATGTGGCTGGGGGAACGAATTACAGATAAAGGAATTGGAAATGGTATTTCTTTAATTCTTTTGGTTAATATTTTATCGAGAATTCCAGATGATATTAAAACAATTTATGATAAATTTATTGCTCCAAGCAGTGTAGCAGCAGGAGTAGTAATTGCAATTATTGTAATTGCAATTCTGGTGGCGATTGTAGCATTTACTGTATTGTTGAATAGTGCAGTTCGCAAAATTCCAGTACAATATTCTCAGAAAATGCAGGGACGCAGATTGATTGGAGGTCAATCCAGTCATATTCCATTGAAGGTAAATACTGCGAATGTTATTCCAGTTATTTTTGCTTCCTCATTAATGTCTACCCCTGTGATAATTGCACAGTTCTTTACTGTGGATTATAGTACAATCGGTGGTAAAATTTTAACTTTTTTAAGCTCTAGTTCATGGTTTCGACCAGAACGTCCATGGTATACATTGGGTGCATTAGTATATATTGCTTTAATTATTATTTTCGCATATTTCTATACTTCAATTACATTTAATCCATTAGAAATTGCAAATAATATGAAAAAGCAAGGTGGTTTTATCCCAGGTATTCGTCCTGGAAAACCAACATCGGATTATTTAAATAAAATATTAAATTATATTGTATTGATTGGTGCAGTTGGATTAACAATTGTTGCAATTATTCCAATTATCTTGAGTGGTATTTTTAATATTACACGTATTTCGTTTATTGGAACCTCTTTAATTATTATTGTAGGTGTTATTCAGGAAACATTGAAACAAATTGAAACAAGAGTTGTTGCACGTGAGTACGATAGTATTTTTTAAATAATGAAGTAATATTGTCCGGAGGATTTTCCTGCGGACAATACGACTATTCAAGGGTTTTTAGAACGATTCAATTATTGGGGATTGTTGGAAGTTTTTACAAAAGCTGTAAAAGCGTTGTCCATATGGGCGGAGGCTTTCCTACACTTTTGATAAAAATAAATGCAATTTTTTTAAAAGCTTTAAAAAAAATTGTAAAAAGAACTCAATAAGGAGGTTTTAGGATGAAGCTTATTATGCTGGGAGCTCCTGGTGCTGGAAAAGGTACACAGGCAAAGAAAATCGCAGAAAAGTACGGAATTCCTCATATTTCAACAGGAGATATTTTCCGTGCAAACATCAAGGAAGGTACTGAACTTGGAAAGAAAGCAAAAGAGTACATGGATCAGGGATTATTAGTTCCAGATGAATTGACCACGAACTTAGTAACAGATCGTGTTCAACAGCCAGATTGTGAAAAGGGATATGTACTGGACGGATTTCCAAGAACAATTCCACAGGCAGAGTGTTTAGATGCAGCTCTGAAAGAAATGGGAGCTAAAATTGATTATGCAATTAACGTAGATGTTCCAGACGAAAACATCATCAATCGTATGTCTGGTCGTCGTGCATGTGTGACATGTGGAGCTACATATCATGTACAGTACGCTGCTCCAAAGGTAGAAAATGTTTGTGATGTGTGTGGAAGCGGTCTGGTATTAAGAGATGACGATAAACCAGAAACAGTAAAGAAGCGTTTGGATGTATATCATGCACAGACTCAGCCACTCATCGACTATTATCAGGCACAAGGTGCTTTAGTAAATGTAGATGGTACAAAGAATCTGGAAGACGTTTTTGCAGACATCGTAGCTATTTTAGGAGAGTAATACATGTCAGTATCAATTAAGTCTGAGAGAGAAATTAAGTTAATGAAAGAAGCGGGAAGGCTTCTGGCAATCACTCATGACGAACTCAGCCGGGCATTAAAGCCCGGCATGAGTACATGGGAAATTGATCATTTGGGAGAGGAAATCATTCGCAGCTTTGGCTGTGTACCGAATTTTCTTCATTATAATGGATATCCTGCTTCAATCTGTGTATCAGTCAATGATGAAGTAGTACATGGAATCCCTAGTAAAAAAAGAATTATTCAGGAAGGCGATATTGTTAGCCTGGATGCGGGTCTGATTTATAAGGGATATCATTCTGATGCTGCCAGAACGCATGCAATTGGAGAAGTAAATCCTGAAGCAGCAAAATTGATTCAGGTTACGAGAGAAAGCTTTTTTGAAGGTATTAAATTTGCAAAGGCCGGCAATCATTTACATGATATTTCGGCTGCAATTCAAAAATATGCAGAAAGTTTTGGATTTGGAGTGGTTCGAGATCTGGTCGGACATGGCATCGGTACACATTTGCATGAAGATCCTGAAATTCCTAATTTCAAGACAAGAGGCCGAGGAATTAAACTTCGTCCAGGAATGACATTGGCAATTGAACCAATGATTACTGCTGGAAGATATGATGTGGAGTGGCTGGACGATGGTTGGACAGTAGTAACTGTGGATGGTTCTTTGGCTGCTCATTATGAAAACACGGTTTTAATTACCGAAGGTGAACCAGAAATTTTAACAATTCAAAAAAAATAGAGCGCAATAAGCAGATATTTTTGGTGATGAGGTGAAATTATGCTTGAAGTTGGATATTTGGTGAAATCTTTGGCGGGACATGACAAAGAAAGAATTTATGTCATAATAAAAGAACAGGGAGAATATGTATATTTGGCAGATGGCAAATATCGTACCATGGATAAACCAAAGAGAAAAAATAAGAAACATGTACAATTGATTCGCTGTCAAGACGAAAATTTGACCAGGAAACTCAATAATCAAGAACCAATTCAAGAGGAAGAAATAAAACGATTTATAAAACAATATATTCAATTGTCACGATCATAGGAGGTAGTTATGGCAAAGTCAGATGTAATTGAAGTAACTGGTACAGTATTAGAAAAGTTACCAAATGCAATGTTTAAAGTAGAATTAGAAAATAAATATGTTGTGCTGGCACATATTAGCGGAAAGCTTCGTATGAATTATATTCGTATCTTGCCAGGAGATAAAGTAACAGTAGAAATGTCACCATATGATTTAACAAAGGGAAGAATTATTTGGAGAGATAAATAAGAAGTTCCAAATAGGAGTGTATCGAGTTTATGCAATAAAATTTATGCATAATAATGAAATTTTGCTTGACTTTTGATAAATACTGGTGTTATAATGATAGACGGACTTTTGTAAAGACGCCTTTTTTGGCGTATTCGTACCCTCTTTTTGGAGGATTTTGAAAGGAGAATATACTGTGAAAGTTAGATCATCAGTAAAGCCAATTTGCGAAAAGTGCAAAGTTATTAAGAGAAAGGGAAGCATCCGTGTAATCTGCGAAAATCCAAAGCATAAGCAGAGACAGGGATAATCCGAACAGTTATCTTCCAAAAAATTGGAAATAGCTATTGATTTTGATCGAGAAATCGGTTATAATCATCAATTGTGGCATTTAGCCACTTAAGAAAGAAGCAGTGAGGAACCGCCAGGCGGTGTTGTACTGCAAATAAACATGAAGAAGAATACTATTAATGGAGGTGTAACACACACATGGCTCGTATTTCAGGCGTTGATTTACCAAGAGAAAAACGTGTAGAAATTGGATTGACTTATATCTATGGAATTGGTAGAGTAAGCTCCAACAGAATTCTTGCGCAGGCCGGTGTAAATCCTGACACTCGTGTAAAGGATTTAACAGATGAAGAAGTTGCCAAGATTCGTGACGTAATCGATGAGACTCAATTGGTAGAAGGTGATTTACGTAGAGAAATCGCAATGAATATCAAGAGACTTCAGGAAATCGGTTGCTATAGAGGTATCCGTCATAGAAAAGGTTTACCTGTTCGTGGTCAGAAGACTAAGACGAATGCCAGAACTCGTAAGGGTCCAAAGAAGACTGTTGCGAATAAGAAGAAATAATTTGCAGAGTATCTTGTAACAATTAAGAATAGAAGAGAAAGTAGGTTAGTTTAATGGCTAAGAAAGTGTCAACAAAAAAAGTGACAAAGAAGCGTGTAAAGAAAAACGTTGAACGTGGACAGGCTCACATTCAGTCATCTTTTAACAATACAATCGTAACATTGACTGATACTCAGGGTAATGCATTATCTTGGGCAAGTGCAGGCGGTCTTGGATTTAGAGGTTCAAGGAAATCTACTCCATATGCAGCACAGATGGCTGCAGAAACTGCCACAAAAGCAGCTTTAGTACACGGATTAAAATCAGTAGATGTAATGGTAAAAGGCCCAGGTTCAGGCCGTGAAGCAGCAATTCGTGCCCTTCAGGCATGTGGTCTTGAAGTAACCAGTATCAAGGATGTAACACCAGTTCCACACAATGGTTGTCGTCCACCAAAGCGTAGAAGAGTATAATAGGAGGTGTATTAAAGATGGCAGTGAATAGAGTTCCTGTTCTTAAAAGATGCAGATCTCTTGATTTAGATCCAATTTACTTAGGTATTGACAAGAAATCTAATAGACAGTCCAAAAGAGCAAATAGAAAGATGAGTGAATATGGTCTTCAGTTAAGAGAAAAGCAGAAGGCTAAATTCATTTATGGTGTGTTAGAAAAGCCTTTCAGAAATTATTATAAAAAAGCAGAAAAGATGAATGGTATGGTTGGTGAAAACCTTATGATTCTTCTGGAACGCAGATTAGACAATGTTGTATTCCGTATGGGTCTCGCAAGAACTCGTCAGGAAGCAAGACAGATTGTAGATCATAAGCATGTATTAGTAAATGGTAAATGTGTAAACATTCCATCTTACTTGATTAAAGCTGGTGATACAATTGAAATTAAAGAAAATAAGAAAGATTCCCAGAGATACAAGGATATATTAGAAACTACTTCTGCAAGACTTGTACCAGACTGGTTAGAAGTAAATCAGGAAACATTAAGCGGCGTTATTAAGGAATTACCATCTAGAGAGGCAATTGACGTTCCTGTGAACGAGATGCTCATTGTCGAATTATATTCTAAATAATAGATGGTAGTGAAACTCTGTACCCCAACCATCATAGCCGAAAAGGAGGGGCTTAATCGTGTTCGATTTTGAAAAACCGAAGATTGAAATTGTAGAGATATCTGAGGATAATAAATATGGAAGATTCGTTGTAGAGCCATTGGAAAGAGGTTATGGAACAACTCTTGGTAATTCATTAAGAAGAATTATGCTTTCTTCTTTACCAGGAGCAGCCGTAAGCCAGGTTAAGATTGATGGTGTATTACACGAATTTAGTCCAATTCCTGGTGTCAAGGAAGATGTTACAGAGATCATTATGAACATCAAGAGCTTGGCAATTAAAAATAATAGTGATACAAATGAAGCCAAAATTGCTTATATTGAATATGAGGGCGAAGGTGTTGTAACTGCGGCTGATATTCAGGCAGATCAGGATATTGAAATTATGAATCCTGACCAGGTAATTGCAACTTTGAGCGGCGGTCCTGATTGTAAACTCTATATGGAGCTGACAATTACTCGTGGTCGTGGTTATGTAAGTGCAGATAAGAATAAAAACGATGAATTACCAATTGGTGTAATTGCAGTGGATTCCATCTATACACCAATTGAACGTGTGAATTTAACAGTAGAGAATACACGTGTTGGTCAGATTACCGATTATGATAAACTGACATTAGATGTATACACAAACGGCACATTAGCTCCAGATGAGGCAGTGAGTTTGGCTGCTAAGGTATTAAGTGAACATTTGAACTTATTTATTGATCTTTCCGAAAATGCTAAGACTGCGGAAGTTATGGTAGAAAAGGAAGACAATGAAAAAGAAAAAGTTCTGGAAATGAATATTGACGAACTGGAATTGTCCGTTCGTTCCTATAATTGTTTAAAGAGAGCCGGTATTAATACGGTAGAGGAATTAACAAACAGAACTCCTGAAGATATGATGAAGGTCAGAAACTTAGGACGTAAGTCTTTAGAGGAAGTCCTTGCGAAGCTGAAGGAATTAGGACTGCAGTTAAATCCGAGCGACGAATAAATTACCCGGAGGTGAAAACAGATCATGGCAGGATATAGAAAACTTGGAAGAAATTCCAATCAGAGAAAGGCTTTAATCAGAAGTCAAGTGACAAGCCTTTTATATAATGGTAAAATCGTTACAACTGAAGCGAAAGCGAAAGAAGTAAAGAAGGTTGCAGAAGGTCTGATTGCTCTCGCTGTAAAGGAAAAAGACAACTTTGAAACAGTTACAGTAACTGCAAAGGTTGCACGTAAAGACAAAGATGGTAAGAGAGTAAAAGAAGTTGTAGATGGAAAGAAAGTTACAGTATTTGATACAGTAGAAAAGGAAATCCAGAAAGATAAAGCTTCTAGACTTCATGCAAGAAGACAAATGCTTCGTGTATTCTATGGTGTAACAAAGGTTCCTACAGAATCTGCTGGAAAGAAGAAAAACACAGTTGCTGTAGATATGCCAAAGAAGATGTTCGAAGAAATCGCACCTAAGTATGCAGATCGTAACGGCGGTTATACAAGAATCGTAAAGATCGGTCAGCGTAAAGGTGACGGCGCAATGGAAGTATTGCTTGAGTTAGTATAATATATTTATAATAAATTAAGGTTGTTGCATTGGTAATGAATTTACCAAGCAACAGCCTTTTTCTAAATAGAAAGAGAGCTATTAAAAAGCAATCGTTCTACTTCTAAAGTGAATTATTGTGTATGATCAAAGTCAAAGCCATCTTCTTCCTCTTCTGTATCAGATTCTTCATTGGAATATTCTTCGTTCTCTTCATATTCAGGCGTATGAAGGTTATCACCACCATAAAACTCTTTACCAACGACACGAGATTTTCTGCGAGTTTCTTCTACTAAATCAGATAGTTCTCGTTTTATAATAAGAGGATCTTTAATATTTTCTAGGCGGATTTCTGGGGATGCATCCGCTTTTACTTTTAGTATAATCGTACCTGTTCCGAAAATTTTTTGAGCAATGCTTCGTTCTAGACAAATATCCAGAACACGATAGAGAAGAAGTTCGTCATAATGTGTGTTAAAGAAACCATGCTGACTGTAGAGACGTTCTTCTGTTAATTCGTATTTGGTGAAAGTGATCGGGAACCACATAAAATGTTTCCGATCTTTCCATATGATTTCTTCGTTTAAGGAATTTTTTTTCATAAAAACCTCCATTCTGTTATGAGTATTTTGTAATTTCATCTATGCTATCAATTATATGATTGGAAAATTAGATTTTTCTTATAAATTCTCTTTTTACATTATGGCATAGAGTAAATAAATTGTCAAATTGTATCATGCTTTTGGAGGAATCATTCGTGAGGTTTTAAGGAAATTGCTTGGATCGTCTGATCGGGTTCAAGCAAGAGGTACAAATCCAATAAAAAACAGAAAAATGAATTGAACATTCTATGTTGATTTTTTGTAAAAAATCGCTTACAATAAAAGCGATTTTAAGAATGCTGGAGGAAATTATGAATCTAATAAAAATAGCCAAATTAATTTTTGAGTATGCAAAGTATGGAGAAGACGGAAGCGTCGTAGGAGCAAGCAGAGCAATTGACAATGTTTCAATTGATATCGAAAAAGGCAGTTTTGTGGCTGTTTTAGGTCATAATGGCTCTGGTAAATCGACACTTGCAAAGCATTTGAATGCAATTTTGCTTCCAACAGAGGGAACCGTTTGGATTGGAGAAGATGATACAAAAAATCCCGATGCACTTTGGGATATTCGTCAAAGAGCTGGAATGGTATTCCAAAATCCCGACAATCAGATTATTGCCAATGTTGTGGAGGAAGATGTGGCGTTTGGTCCTGAAAATATTGGTGTGCCGACAAGGGAGATTTGGAGACGAGTGGATGAAAGTTTGAAAGCAGTGGGAATGACCGCTTTCCGTAAAAAATCTCCAAATAAATTATCAGGAGGACAAAAGCAGCGTGTTGCAATTGCAGGTGTTATGGCAATGAAACCAGATTGTATTATTTTAGATGAACCAACGGCAATGCTAGATCCTCATGGACGAGAAGATGTCATTCGTACAGTACATGAATTAAATAAACAAGAAAACATTACCGTTGTATTGATTACGCATTATATGGAAGAAGTTATTGATGCGGATCGTATTATTGTAATGGATGAGGGAAAGGTAGTTATGGATGGGACACCAAAACAAATCTTCTCAAAAGTAGATCAGTTAAAGAAATATCGTTTGGATGTTCCGCAGGTAACAGAGCTTGCCTATGAACTAAAAAAGGAAGGGATTCCGTTAGAAGATGGTATTTTGACCATTGAGGAATTGGTAAATGCGTTATGTCAATAAAGTTAGAACATGTCAATTATATTTATGAACCAGATACTGCATTTCCAGTTCATGCCACGGATGATGTAAGTTTGGAAATTCACGATGGAGAATTTATTGCATTGATTGGTCATACTGGTTCTGGAAAATCCACATTGATTCAACACTTAAATGGTTTAATCCATCCAACAAGCGGAACGATTTATTATAATGGAAAAAATATTGCCGATGCAGATTTCTCCATGAAAGAGCTTAGAAGTAAAGTCGGATTAGTATTTCAATACCCAGAACATCAGTTGTTTGAAATGGATGTATTTACAGATGTATGTTTTGGACCAAAAAATCTAGGTTTGTCAGAAGAAGAGATTGAACAACGTGCAAAAGATGCATTGGAAATGGTTGGATTGGACGAATCTTATTATAAACAATCTCCATTTGAATTATCGGGAGGACAGAAGCGAAGAGTCGCAATCGCAGGAGTGCTTGCAATGAAACCAGAGGTATTGATTTTGGATGAGCCAACGGCGGGATTGGATCCAAAAGGAAGGGATGAAATTTTAGATCAAGTGGCATGGCTGCATAAAAACAGTCATATGACGATCATTTTAGTTTCACATAGTATGGAAGACGTAGCACGCTATGCACAGCGTCTGATTGTAATGAATAAAGGAAAAGTAATGTTCGATGCTGCTCCAGTAGAGGTATTTCGACATTATAAAGAATTGGAAACAATGGGGCTGGCTGCTCCACAAGTCACTTATATTGCTCATGCATTAAAAGAACGTGGATTCGACATTAATACGGATGTTACGACTGTGGAAGAAGCCAAGCAAGAAATATTAAGACTATGGAGGCAGCAAAAATGTTAAGAGATATTACAATCGGGCAATACTATGCGGTGGAATCTCCAATTCACCGTTTGGATCCAAGGGTAAAATTAGCAGGAACTTTGCTCTATATTATTAGTTTATTTGTGGCCGATGGAATTGTTTGCTATTTGTTAGCTGCTGTCTTTTTCGGTTTTGCAGTACGGCTTTCCAAAGTGCCGTTAAAATATATGGTACGAGGTCTAAAAAGTATTGTATTTTTATTGCTGTTAAGTGTATCGTTTAATATTTTCTTAACAGAAGGCAGAGTGATTTTTCAGGTTGGATTTTTGCGTATTACAGTAGAAGGATTAATAATTGCAGCATTTATGGCAGTGCGTTTAATCCTTTTGATTTTAGGCTCTACGCTAATGACATTGACAACAACCCCAAATAACTTAACGGATGGATTGGAAAAAAGTTTGGGATTCTTAAATAAAGTGCATATACCTGTTCACGATATGGCAATGATGATGTCAATTGCACTTCGGTTTATTCCGATTCTAATTGAAGAAACAGATAAAATTATGAAGGCACAGATGGCAAGAGGAGCCGACTTTGAAAGTGGAAATATTATAAAAAAAGCAAAGGCAATGGTGCCGTTGCTTGTTCCACTATTTGTCTCTGCATTTCGTCGTGCCTCCGATTTAGCAATGGCGATGGAAGCACGTTGTTATCATGGAGGAGAAGGGCGTACAAAAATGAAGCCACTTCACTATAATGGACGAGATTTGATGGCGTATGGCATTTTAATTGTATATTTGGCAGTGATGATAGGATTGCGTATTGTCATGCCAGTCTAAATGCTAGTTTTGCAGATAAGTACAATCTTGCTTAGATATATAGAATGATATAGAACCAGGAGGTAGGCGTGAAGCGTGTAAAGTTAGTACTGGCTTATGATGGAACAAATTATTGCGGATGGCAATTACAGCCGAATGGAATTACGATTGAAGAAGTATTAAATAAGGCATTAAGAGATTTATTGCACGAACAGATTCAAGTAATCGGAGCGAGCAGAACCGATTCAGGAGTTCATGCACTTGGAAATATTGCTGTGTTTGATACGGAATCTAGGATTCCAGCAGAAAAAATGTGTTTTGCCTTAAATCAAAGATTGCCAGCCGATGTAGTAATACAGTCTTCTTGTGAAGTTTTGCCTACTTGGCATCCAAGAAAATGTAATACGATTAAAACATATGAATACCGTATTTTAAATCGCAGAGTTCCAGATCCAACGGTACGATTAAATTCTTATTTCTTTTATATGCCGCTGGATTTAGAAAAGATGCAGGAAGCAGCCGCATATTTGGTTGGAGAACATGATTTTAAAAGTTTTTGTTCTGTTCGTACTCAAGCAGAAGATACAGTACGTACGATTACAGATTTAACACTGAAAAAAGAAGGCGATATGATTACGCTTCGAATTAGCGGAAATGGGTTCCTCTATAATATGGTTCGAATCATTGTTGGCACATTATTGAAGGTGGGTACTGGATATTATCCTCCAGCGCATGTAGAGGAGATTTTGGATGCCAGAAACCGCAGCCAGGCAGGACCAAAAGCACCTGCACATGGGTTGACATTGGTCTCCATTATAGAAGAGGAGGAATTAAAAAAGGAAGTTCATATAGAAAATAAATATATGGATTATATCGTCGTCCAAAGAGAAATTATGTCAAAGCAGAAGGCATATATTATAATTAACCGCTGTGTGGAAGAAGACTTTAACCGTACCATTGTACGATTGGCAAAGCAGGCTACACGTAACGGAGCAAAAACCGTTCATATTTGCGATCGACAACAACGTCTTTATGAAGGATACCAGGCTGATTATTTTACATTTGAGTTTGATACTGCTTTCTATAAAATGGTGCTAAAAAAACCATTTGCCTGGTCCAAAAAAGAAGTACTTCCAATTCAATGGATGGATTTAAGTTTCAACAATAGTCAGGATTTTCTTCAGATACAGCAAGAAGCGTTTGCGGATGTTCCAAATGGAATGAGCTACAGTGAAAAAGAAGTAAAAGAAATTATGGAAAATCCAATGGCAAAAGCAGGCTTAATCAGTGATTCCAATGGGAGTCTAATTGGGGTGGCAGAATGGGAAATAAAAGATAATGAATTTCGTATTGCTATGATTGGAATTTTACCAAAGGTACAGGGAAAAGGATATGGAAAATCCATTCTTTGTTATATTGTAGAAAAAGCACAGAATTATGAAAAACCAATTTCTTTGCTCGTTGCATCCAAAAATGATAGAGCGTGTATGCTTTATGAAATGGCAGGATTTGTCTCAACTGAAAAAGTATCTGATTGGTATGTAACGGAAGATAAAATGAGAAAGCATAGAACATAGTTAAAAGAGTCTCTCAAGAAGGGACTCTTATTTTTGTTTATATAATTAGAAAACACTATATTAAATGAAAGTATTAAAATAATGATCCGATAGGATAAAAAATATTAGGAAAAACTCTAAAGTTTTCTTTTCCTGTTTATATTGATTAAGAAAAATTAGAATCAGTTTCTGACTTACTGTAATAAAATTGCGTAGAACTAGGTAATGGATAATTTAGTTCATAGTTTCTAACAAGTTCTATAAAATTATTTAATATACCATTGATTCTTTTGTCTTTATGATAAGTAATATAAAATTTCCGATGAAAGTCTAAGTTTTCAATTTGGATGGAATAGATATCTCCGTTCTCTAAATCTCGTGTTATCATTCGTCTTGGCAAGACGGATATTCCTAATCCTTTTTTTACTGCATTTACTAAGGCAGTTGTGCTCATTCCTTCCCATACAGGTTTTATGCAAAAATCGTATTTCTTAATAATATGCTCAAAAGAGTCACGTGTACCACTTCCAATTTCACGTAATAAAAAACGCTGTTTTTTAAAATCGTCTACAGACATAATTTGTCCTGGATAAAATGGTTTTTTTGCAGGTGTAATAACAGCCATACTATCATCCATATATTCTTCTGCTATCATATTAGTGTCTTGAATATTGCTTTCCACTAATGCTAAATCAATTTCATTAGTAATTATCTTTTCCTTTAGAACATTAGTTGGAGCAATAATTACACGAATATCTATATTTGGAGTAAGATTAGAAAAAGTTTCTACATAAGAGGGCATAAACTGAGAGCCAATGGTAATACTGGCTCCTATCTTTAAAATACCAGCATTATCCCAGTTATGAAATCTTTTTTCCATGTCATCAAATAATCTGGCAATTCTTAATGCATAATTTCTAAACTCGTTTCCAGCTTCTGTTAAATATAGGCGTTTTCCAAGTCGATCAAATAATAAAATTCCATAATACTTTTCAATTTCTTGGATTGCCATAGTGACCGCAGGCTGTGTCATAAATAATAATCGAGCGGTTTTTGTAATATTATTGTTGCATTCACAAACTTTTAAAAATATGTTGATATGCTTTCTTGTCATAATTTCCCCCTACTTTTCTATGT
>OEQY01000035.1_pt1 | contig 56367 bp, 49 predicted proteins | sample 1539871 | NCBI WGS metagenome assembly OEQY01 (sample SAMEA3891877, study PRJEB23780) | metagenome | biome: terrestrial biome; feature: animal house; material: Caecal content | place: Italy | collected 2015-05-05 | reverse complement strand
CCCATATGCACATCCGTAGTGCTTCCCATAAATGTCGTTCTCACAACTGCAATCCTTTTATGCAAATTTACTTTTATAATTTCTCCTTCATAATCTTTCAAATTCCCCTCCAGAATTCGAACTTTATTCCCTTTCTCAATTATAACTTTACTAATATTTGCTACATGGTCGTTTCCACCCCAACGCTGAATAAAATAAACTTCCTTTTCTTTTAATGGAATAAAACTTCCTTCGTTATCTCCCAATAGCTTTGTTAGTTTGGGAACATTTTTCAATTGAAGAAACAATCTTTCTGGATTATCGGTAACAATAAACACATAACCAGGAAATAACTTTTCTTTTATCACATTCCATTTCCCATCTATTTTCCTCATTCGCTCTCTCTGCGGAAAAAAACATTCAATCAGCGTATCATCTGTGATAATTGTTTGGATTAGCTGACAAGTTAAGTTTTCTTGTCCATTCTTCACTTGTATTACATACCACATTATTAATAACCTCCCAGAAATAATCGTTTTATTTCCTACATACCAAGCGGATATCTCGAATTTTTCATCGTTTCGTCTTTAATCCGAATTCTACATTATGTATATTATATCCTAGTCTTCTTTCCTAGTCAATACATATCTTTCTTCTGTCAGAAGAACTTTCTGCCAAAAAAAGACTCTTTTACTGATAGTAAAAGAGTCTTTTTCCATACTTAATACTTTAAAATAATTTATCTTTTAATTATTTTTCTTCTTCATCAATTGCATATAATTCAACCATTTTTTGAAGCTGTGCATACTTCTGTGCTGCCTGTAATTCAGCTTCTGCAAACAGTTTTTCTGCTCTTTCTGGGTTTGAACGCATTAAGGATGTATAACGAACTTCACGCTTCAAGAAATCTGTATAGCTTTCTGTTGGAGCCTTGGAGTCTAACTGGAATGGATTCTTTCCTTGTGCTTTCAAACGTGGGTCGAAACGGAATAAATGCCAATAACCAGCCTTTACTGCATCTTTTTCTTCTGTCATAGCGTTCTTTAATCCACCCTTAATACCATGGTTAATACATGGAGCATAAGCAATAATGATGGATGGTCCATTGTAGCTTTCTGCCTCAGAAATAGCCTTTACACACTGGTTGTAATCAGCACCCATAGCGATCTGAGCTACATAAATATAACCATAGCTAATAGAAATAGCTGCCAAATCTTTTTGCTTAATATCTTTACCACCTGCTGCGAACTGAGCGATAGCACCGATTGGTGTAGCCTTAGAAGCCTGTCCACCTGTATTGGAGTAAACTTCTGTATTGAATACCATTACATTAACATCTTGTCCAGAAGCCAATACATGGTCAACACCGCCGTAACCGATATCGAATGCCCATCCGTCACCACCGAAGATCCACTGGGACTTCTTAGCTAAGAAATCTTTATTCTTAACGATATCTTTGCAAAGGTCACAATCTCCGCCGTTAGCCTGGATACAAGCAACTAATGCTGCTGCTGCTGTTCCGTTCGTAGCTCCGCATTCAAATGTTTCCAGATATTTTTCACAAGCTTCTTTAATATTAGCATTGTCAGAAACTTCTGCTAACTTAGTAACTTTTGTCTTTAAGCCCTTACGTAACTGTTCTTGAGCTAAATGCATACCGAAACCAAATTCAGCATTGTCTTCAAATAAGGAGTTACACCAAGCTGGTCCTTTACCTTCTTTGTTTACTGTATAAGGAGTAGATGGTGAAGAGTTACCCCAAATAGATGTACATCCTGTTGCATTTGCAATATACATTCTATCGCCAAACAACTGTGTAATTAACTTCGCATATGGAGTCTCACCACAACCTGCACAAGCACCGGAGAACTCAAGTAATGGCTGCTTGAACTGGCTTCCCTTAACGGTTGTTTCTTTAAACTTAGCTAAAACTTCTGGCTTATCGGATACTGTTAATCCATAATCAAAGTACTTCTGCTCTTCCTTATTTGCTTCGTAGTTAACCATAGATAATGCCTTATTACCTTTCTTACCTGGGCAGACATTGACACAGGAACCACAACCGCTACAGTCAGCAGCAGAAATTGTCATGCAGAAATAATATCCTGGCATACCTGTCATAGGAATCTTCTTCATTCCTTCTGGAGCTGCAGCAGCTTCTTCTTCGTTCATAACAACTGGACGAATAACTGCATGAGGACATACATAGGAACAGAAGTTACACTGGATACAGTTTTCAGAATTCCAACATGGAATATCTACTGCGATACCACGTTTTTCATAAGCAGCAGAACCAGATGGTGTAGAACCATCTACATATTCTTCAAATGCAGATACTGGTAAGTTATTACCTTCTTGATGATTAATAGCAGACTGAATATTATTAACGAAATCTACTACATCCTGTCTGTCACCTGTTACAGTTACATTCAGATCTTCAAATTCTGCATCTTTCCAAGATTCTGGAATCTTTCTTTCAATTGCGCCGTCAATACCACGATCAATTGCATCATGGTTCATCTTAACAACTGCTTCACCTTTTCTTCCATAAGTTGCAGTTGCAGCGTCTTTCATATATTTTACTGCATCATCTACTGGAATGATACCAGATAATTTGAAGAATGCAGCCTGTAATACTGTATTAATACGGTTTCCAAGTCCGATTTCCTTACCAATTGTAATACCGTCAATTGTGTATAATTTGATATTGTGATCTGCAATATACTTCTTAGCCTGTCCTGGAAGATGCTTATCTAATTCTTCATCGGACCAACCACAGTTCAATAAGAATGTACCGCCATCTACCAAATCCTGAACCATATTATACTTTCTTACATATGCAGGATTATGACATGCTACAAAATCAGCCTGGCTAATCAGATAAGTAGATTTAATTGGCTCATCACCAAATCTTAAGTGAGAAATTGTAACACCGCCAGATTTCTTGGAATCATAATCGAAGTATGCCTGTGCATATTTATTTGTATGGTCACCAATAATCTTAACAGAGTTCTTATTTGCACCTACTGTACCATCGGCACCAAGACCCCAGAACTTACAACGTGTTGTAGACTTTGGAGCAGAATCGATTACTTCTGTTACATCTACAGATAAGTTTGTAACATCATCCTTAATGGATACAGTAAATCTTGGTTTTGTTTCATTATGGAATACTGCTGCAATATGGGATGGGTTTGTATCCTTGGAACCTAATCCATAACGTCCAGAGAATACGGTAACATCTTTGAATTTTGTATCTTTGATTGCAGCTAATACGTCTAAGTATAATGGTTCACCAATAGAACCTGGTTCTTTTGTTCTATCCATAACACTAATTTTCTTTACTGTGTCTGGAATTACAGATAATAAATGTTTTGCAGAGAATGGTCTGTACAGATGAACTTTTACAAGACCAACTTTTTCTCCTCTAGCTGTTAAGAAATCAATTGTTTCTTCAATTGTCTCACATACAGAACCCATAGCAATAATAATATGTTCTGCATCTGGAGCACCATAGTAATTAAATAACTTATAATCCGTACCAATCTTAGCATTAACCTTGTCCATGTATTCTTGAGCTAAATCTGGAATAGCATCATAATACTTGTTACAAGCTTCTCTTGCCTGGAAGAAGATATCTGGGTTCTGAGCAGAACCTCTTTCACATGGATGATTTGGATTTAACGCATGTGCACGGAACGCATCAACTGCATCCATATCTACCATATCTTTTAAATCTTCATAGTCCCAAACTTCAATCTTCTGGTATTCATGAGATGTACGGAAACCATCAAAGAAATTAATAAATGGAACTTTTCCTTTGATTGCAGTACAGTGAGCAACTGGTGTCAAGTCCATAACTTCCTGTACAGAGTTGGAACATAACATAGCACAACCTGTCTGACGGCAAGCATATACATCAGAATGATCACCAAAAATATTTAATGCATGGCTAGCAAGAGCACGTGCAGATACGTTAATAACGCCTGGTAATAATTCACCTGCAATCTTATAAAGGTTTGGAATCATTAATAATAATCCCTGAGAAGCTGTATAAGTTGTTGTTAAAGCACCTGCTGCTAAGGAACCATGTACAGTACCTGCTGCACCTGCCTCAGATTGCATTTCTTCAATCTTAACTGTTTCACCAAAAATATTTTTCTGTCCTGCAGTTGCCCATTTATCAGACACTTCTGCCATTGGAGAAGATGGTGTGATAGGATAAATGGCTGCTACATCGGTATACGCATAGGAAACATGAGCCGCAGCTGTATTACCGTCCATGGTCTTCATTTTTCTTGCCATAGTAGTATTACCCTCCTAAATGATTCTTTTTTCATGTTTAAGCAACATTCTTCGTTTCCTGCATGGGGTATATTCATCCTTTATCATTCGAGTAGGCTCCTGATAAAAAACAAATAGGAAGAAACTTGAATCGTCACTAACATCCTACTTCCTTTATTATACACGAATCCACTAATTTTGCAAACATTCTTATGTACTTTTTTCAATAATTTTTAAATTTTGTACAATCTGCTCGTGCTATTTCTCCAAAATTATGCAAAAGGACTGGAATCCACCCATTACTTCACATACTTCACGAGAAAATAGGAGAGAATCATTATTATTTTAAGAATTCCATCAAAAAAATGTCTTAAATTAAAGCTTAGTACCCTTGCAACAATAACGATTGTATACTATACTGTATCTAGATTAACTGCTATAAAAATACAAACAAATACATACATAATAAATGACAGGGGGACTTTTCTTGATTATATATGATCTTAATAAAAGCCAAATCAAAGACATTCAAACTTTATATGAACTTTGCAGCAAAAAGGAACGGCTTACATTAGAACCAATACCAAAGGAATCCAAACTTTTCTATGTTCAATATAAGGAAAATCAGCTTATCTGTTTTGCAAGCTGTATTTTCTCAGATAATGATGTCGAAATTCGTGCAATGACGCATCCAGATTTTCGCCGCAATGGATACTTTCAACAACTTATTACCGAGTTACAAGAACTTTATCCTGATCGAACCATTCTACTTCCATGGAATGGGAAAAGCCAGACTGCCCGCCGCTGCTATGAATCCCTTGGGGCAGAACCAGAACCAGCAGAATATTTACTCAGCTATATTGTTTACCATCCATTTCTTTCTTCTTTTTATAATAGTATCGAACTAATGGAAGAATCCGATCAAGAATATCTTGCCGACCTGCATAGCCATATTTTTGATGAAAAAATAAGCGATTCAAAAGAATATATTCATTATTTCTCCGATGCGGGAAAGGCATACCGTATTGTTTGGAGCGGGCAAACCATTGGTATGTATTATCTTGGAAAAATTCATATTGTTCCTAATGATACAAGCTGGTACTTGTACGGCTTCGGAATTCTTCCAAAATATAGAGGAAAGGGACTTGCCCTTCAGACATTACAAAAATTAAACCATAAATTAAAGGAAGGCGAACAACTTGTCGTACAGGTTTCTGAACGAAATCATGCAGCCTTCCAGCTTTATCAAAAATTTGGCTTTAGCATCAACCAAACACTTGTCTGGTATGTTCTCTAATATTACTATAAAGCAATAAAATAATTACCTTCAAATACGATTTCTGCTGAACCAGTCATATAAATGCAATTATCTTCTTCCTCCCATCTTATTTGTAAGGTTCCGCCAGGAAGATCCACTTCCACTTCACGACCTGTGTAACCGCAGCTTGCAGCAACAACTGCGGCAGCACAGGCGCCCGTTCCACATGCAAGCGTTTCTCCGCTTCCTCTTTCCCAAACTCTAACCTGAATATGGTTTGAATCTATCAGTTTCACAAATTCAATATTTGCATGTTTTGGAAAAACTGGATGTCGTTCTAAAAGAGGTCCATAGATTTGGACTACCTCATCATCCAAATATGGTTGAAAAATCACTCCATGTGGATTTCCAACCGAAACCGCATGTAAAATAAACGTAGTTGAACCAATTGTAACGGGACAAAAATGCACTGGAGACTGTTTTATATTGATTGGTATTTTTTGTGCATCCCAAATTGGCTCCCCCATAGCAACTTGTATCTCTCTTACATTCCCCTTTTCCAAAAATAAGATTAATTTTTTAACACCTGCTTTTGTTTCTACAAAAATTTCTGGTTTTTCTACAATTTTATTTTCGTATACATATTTCCCAATACATCGGATTCCATTTCCGCACATTTCTGCCTCTGAACCGTCTGCATTAAAAATCCGCATCTTACAATCCGCACACTCGGAAGGTTCAATCAGAATCAATCCATCTGCTCCAATCCCAAAATGTTGTTTACTCATTCGTATTGCAAGCATCTCTGGCTCTTCTACTTTCTGTTCAAAACAATCAATGTACACATAATCATTGCCTAAACCATGCATTTTTGTAAATTTCATAGCACCTCCTGTATGAATCGCAACATATTCTTATAACATATCTTTTCTACTTCCTCCTCTGAAAATCCTGCTTTTTTCATACGTTCTGCTAAAATAGGCATCATAGAACAATCGTCCATTTCAATATTTCGCTCAATTCCATCAAAATCTGTTCCAAGTCCAACTGCTTCAATTCCTGCTAAATTGACAATATATTTCATATGCCGAATTAATCCATCGATTGTACCCACTTCTCCTCGTCCCTCTTGATATTCTGTAAAACCTGACGCAAAGTTAATACCCATAACGCCGCCTCGTTCTGCCAGCATACGGATCATCTCATCCGTCATATTTCGAACATGGGGACAAATCGTTCTGGAATTAGAATGACTGGCTAAAAACGGCTTCTTCGTATAACGGCATACATCATAGAATCCTGCATCCCCTAAATGAGATACATCAATAATCATTCCAAGCCTCTCCATCTCTTCTAAAAAGTAAATTCCAGTCTCTTTTATTCCATGTTCTGTCTCGGGTTTTCCAAATGGAATATTCTCCATCACCTTGTTTGGAAAACCAATCTCATTTTCATAATTCCATGTAAGTGTGAGAAGCCGTACCCCTAAACGATAAAAATTGCGCAGCAGATCCATTCTTCCGAGACATACTCCGCCTTCTTCTACTGCAAGTAATGCCGACATCTTTCCTTCTTTTTCATTGTTCAAAATTTGCTTCGCAGAAGTAACTGGACGAATCCATTCTGAATTTTTTTCCATTTCTGTATAAAAAATGTCCAACAAATACATACTGTCTTCTAGCGGATGTTTCGTATTTCCTTTGTCAATAAAAAGTGCAAATGTCTGCATCAGATATCCAGCCTCTTTCATACGCAGAATATCTAACTGCAATGGATTGCTATTTAAAGAGCAATTCTTCCCTTGTTTTCTGAAGTCTCCAATTCGTGCAATTGTATCACAATGCATATCAATAAATTTCATCGTATTTCCTCCTTCAAATAAGGTTTTCTTACATAGCTTTCTAAAAAACAGAACCAAACTGAGGAAAAGCCAGATCCTCTCTATAATTCTCCTTCGATGGATCTAAGCTATTGATCACTACTTTAGCCGCACTTCCAGACGCATGAATATAACTTTGATTACCTAAATACAATGCGACATGACCTGGATAGTACAAAAGATCTCCCTGCTCTAAACGATCCTTTGAAATTGGATGTACAGGAAAATCCTCTCTCATTTGTGCATCTCGGTATATGATAATTCCACTCATCCAATAAACAATGGAACAAAATCCCGAACAATCCACTCCATACGGAGTTTTTCCTCCCCAGCGATAGGCAGTCATTTGATATTGTCTTGCATCTTCTATGATCTGCCTGCGAATCCATTCATTCTTTTTCTTGCTGCTTTTTTCTAACAATTCCCCCTTTTCCCAGAACCTTACCCATTCTTTTCTAACCCAACCATACTGTCCATCACAAAGTCGTACACAGTACCAGTTTCCAGCCTGCTTTTCTCCCATCCAAAAAAGTAAACTTCCTTTTGGAATTGTTTTTATTGCTTTTGAATGGATGCTTGGATGAGTGAGTATATCTAGCCATGGAACCGTTACCACTAATCTTGGAAACTCTTCCATCCATATTTCTTTTTGTTGAATCTCATTATGTAATTCTTCTAAAATCCACCCCTCATATCCATATTCTGTCTTTATTTTCTTCCATTTTCCCTGTCTCTCCACTACATCTAATGTTATTCCATATAATAGTTCATCGGTTTTTTCTCCATATGGATGATCATACATAGATAAAATAGCGTGATTCGTTATATAATTCATCGTTACCTCCTAGTGCAACTATCTATTTAGAGACATGAATCCCTCCTTGTTGCAGTCCTCTTAAATCTATGATATGATGATTCCATCCATTCCTATGAACAAAATTTACTATTTTGCTATATTTGATAGAATGGATATTTTTATCAAAAGTAATTATTACATTTTAGAAATTAGGAGGTTTTTATGCTTCAAGTTAATAAAACAAGTGTTATGAATTTTGAAAATGCAATTCGAGGAGCACGCAATCCAATGAATAGTTGGGGACGCATGGACAGCTATTATGATGAAAACGGCAACTATATATTAGGAGAAAATGATCTTTCTCTTGCCATGCGTCTTGCCAGAGCAGGCAGCGATCATCGCAAATACTTACGTATGATTTTTGTATCCGTAGATATTACAGCCCCACTGTATTGGTGGAAGGAATACGACACTTACAAAATATCTACAGTTGCAAATTCTACAAGCACCATGCATAAAATTCATAGTAAACCATTTTCAATCGAAGATTTCAGTGTTGACCATCTAACTCCGTCTTCCTACACTTTTATGCAGACAATTGTGGATAAATTAGAAGAAATTCGTCTGGAATATATTGAAACAAAATCCAAAGAGACCTGGTATGATATGATTCAGTTACTTCCATCCAGTTATAATCAAATGCGTACTTGCACATTCAACTATGAAAACTTGATTAATATGTATCGTGCCAGAAAAGCACATAAACTTCAAGAATGGCATACTTTCTGTGATTGGATCCAGACACTGCCATATGCAGCGGAACTCATTACATTTGAACCATAATTTCAAAATAATATTTTCTCAAGAAACATCCCACCGCTCCTTTTTAAGAAATGCGGTGGGATGAAGAAAAATAATAAACAATTTATTCCATTTCCTCTATAACTTCTTCCATTATCTCCTTAGACACATTACATGCTTTTACAAATTCACTCAAAAATTCTTTTTGAGACCCTTCAAACCATTCCTCCAATAACTGCTTTTGCATACAGCTTGCATATTCTTTCCGACTCATGCAGCTCCAATAAAAAGAAAACATATTTTTACGATGATAATCTAATAATCCTTTTCCTACTAGACTTCTCAAAAAAGACGACAGTGTCTGCGGACGCCATTCCTTATCATAGCGTTTCTTCACTTCATCCAAGATTTCTTGAATCATTAATGGAGATTGTGCATCCCAGATAATATTCATAATTTCTTTTTCACTCTTTGTCAATTCACAATTTGCCATCTTTATCCCATCCTTTATTCAATTTTATCATTTTAGTAAAAAAACCCAAAAATCATAGTCTCTTCATCCCCAATTTTCTAATTATTTTCATTATTCTACATTTTTTATAAATTGTCAAGCGGAAGATCGATAAACTCCATTAATTGGAAAAAAATACCATTTCTAATCAAAATATATTCTACAACAAGCAGCTTCCCCACGAAAATTCTCTTTGTATACTACAATTACAATCAAGTAGGGAAGATTTCATCTATCTACTGCGATTTGGCAAAGCCGTTCGCTGTACTTACCCGTCAAATGTTGTGCAAACACAGTGTGACGGGTTTATCGCATAAAAAACGCAGATATGAATACTACTCATATCTGCGTTTTCATCTTAATAACTTTTATTATCGCTTTCCTGTACTGCCATGCCCTCCCCGATCTTCACTTATTAGCTCTGGCACTTCTTCAAAATAAATGGATGGCTGGTGCTTCATAATACGAAATTGGCAAATTCGATCATTAACCTCAATCACGGTATCTCTCAATGCATAGGCTGGAAAGAACCATTGATCATTGTTTCCACAATAAGTTTCATCAATCACTCCCATATGATTCGTTTGAATAATTCCAAAATTTTTAAATGTACTGCTCCTTGGCACAATATGAGCCTCATAGCCTTTTGGCAATTCCATCGCCACACCGAGCGGAATCAAACAAAAATCCCCTGCTTTCATCTCCACTCTTTTCGCAGCACGTAAATCAATCCAATCCGATTTGCCTCCAATATAGGTTAATTTTTCAATTTCATCTGTAAAATATTTAATTTTTATTGTTTGCATATTTATCTCATTTGCCTCCTGATGCTAACCGATTAAAGATAATATTTTATGCTATTACTACTGATTAATCCCAGTATTTCAATACTACCTTCTTTTCTTTCAATGTATGTTTCACATCAATCACTCGTTGATTGGAACTTCCCTTCCATTTTAACTGCACATCTCTCAGTTCTTCTATATATTCTCCATCGATAACAACATCAATCAATGGCATAAAGTCTAGTTTTTGAATTGTTTCCCATACAAATCCAGTATAAAGCCAAATTGTTTTATCTGGAAATTCCTCCTTGATTTCACGAATTAGCGTTCCAATTTCCTCCCGATTCAACGGATGCAATGGATCACCGCCGCTAAATGTAATTCCTGAAATATAATCTTTTCTTAATTCTTCAAAAATCTCCTTTTTCGCTGCCTCATCAAATTTTAAACCACCATGAATATCCCAGGTAACGGGATTTTGACATCCCTTACATCCATGAGAACAGCCAGCTACCCATAATACAACTCTTAAACCATCCCCGTTCAACATATCATCTTTTGTGATATTGTGATAACGCATAGTTACATACTCTTCCTCTCTGCAATTTCTGCCATCTTCGCATCATTCAAACGAGTATCTCCCTTTACACGAGAATAAGATAAATATCCATTCATACGATCAATTTTTGTTAAATTTTTGCTTCCGCATTTTGGGCATACATCCATTTCTAATTCTTCATGACCGCAATCATCACAATATGCCAAGGAAAGATTTACCCCTTCATAAAATCCCATTTTCATCGCTCTGCGAATCAATGATTTAATTGCTTCTTTATTATAATTAATAGGATATTTCACATATTGAATCTTACCGCCATTCGATAATTCCCAGAAACGATATTCCAAATCCTGTTTTTGAATTGGGGTAATATCTTCGGTTACATGACAGTGAAAACCATTGCTTACATATTCTCGATCGGATACATTTTCCACAATTCCATATTTCTTACGGAACTGCTGCACTTGAAGTCCGCATAAATTCTCCGCTGGAGTCGCATAGATTGCATATAGACGTCCATCTTGTTCTTTAAATTCCTCAATCTTTTTATTAATATGTTCCAATACTTCAATGGCAAATGCTCCATCTTCTACAAGGGACTTTCCATTATACAATTCTTGTAATTCATTAAACGCAGTAATGCCAAAAGAAGCAGTCGCTGTCTTTAATAACGGTTTGATCTTATCATTCATCTTTAAATGTCCGCCATAGAAACCACCCTCGCAATAAGCAATCGGATTGGTAGAAGCTTTCATCTCTCCTAAATAGCTATATGTACGCAAATGGAGTTTCCGAATTAATTCCAAATAATAATCCAATACTTCATAAAAATCTCGATTTTCCTGACGTGATTTTGCAAGAATCATTGGTAAATGAAGACTTACTACTCCGATATTAAAACGACCTACGAACACTGGGCGGTCGTTTTCATCTTTCGGATACATTCCTCCTTCACGATACCAAGGAGATAAAAATGCACGACATCCCATTGGACTAATAATCTCACCATATTTTTTATACATCGATGCAATATAACCCTTGCCTGTTAAACTTAACCAATCAGGATACATCGTTTTGGAGGAACATTCAATTCCTACTTCAAATACATCTTCCAATTCTTTTCCAGGTCCATGCAAATTTTCATCATATAAGAACACAATTTTTGGGAACAATACTGGTTTTTTATGACCTTCTTTTCCCTGTCCCTTCATACGAACTTCCAGCAATTTCTTAGTAGCCAATTTTGCAAATCTTCCCGTTCCAGTTCCTGCGGTTACTGTAATAAATGGATAATCTCCACGGCTAGATGCTACGGTATTAAATTTATATTCCCATCCTTGGAATCCCTGCTGAAAATCATACTCAATATCTTTCCATGCCTCTTCTTCTGCACGCTGTTTTGGAACACCCATAGCCATATACTTTTCAATATAATGGGCATAGGATTTCTCTGCATATGGTTCCAAGATTAACTCTGCACTTGGCACGGTAAATCCACCATACTGCTGACTTGCCGCACTTAATACGATATCACCAATTACGTCAAATGCAACATCCAACGACTTTGGCTCATTATACCAAATATTTCCCATTTCAAATCCGCCGCTCAATACTTCTGCCACATTAAACAGACAGCAATTCATTGTATCACGGCGTGCAGACATATCATGGATATAAATATATCCTTCCCTTGCAGCCTGTAATTCTTCCACCGTCAAGAAAAACTTCTGGTATAGTGACTTATTCAGTTCATTAAAAATCAAACTTCTCTTTGTAGAAACAAGTGCACTGTCAGAATTTGAATTTTCTTTATCTCCAATATACATAATGGACTGACTTTTTTTATAAACTTCATCCAGCATTCGCACAAAATCTTGTTTGTAATTCCGATAATCACGATAACTTTTTGCAACCGCTGGGTTTACTTTCTCTAAAGCACCTTCTACCACATTATGCATTTCTGCAATTGGAATTTCTTTAATTCCCAACTGTTCAATCTTTTCCTCCACAAAACGGCAGATAAATTGTTCTTCCTTTTCTGTAAATTTTACCAAAGCTCGATATGCAGATTTATTAACTGCAACAATAATTTTTTGCACATCAAACGTTTCCTTTGTCCCATCTTTTTTTACAACTTTGAAATTTTCTGACTGAAACATAGGCAGTTTCCTACTACTCAAACAATATCGCTATTCAGGTTTCTCGGATTCCATTCTATATGCTTCTATAATATTTCTTTACAAATGAGTAGTTTTTCCTTTCTTTTTATTTTTTCTATTTTCGTATTCATTTATTTTATTCATTGACAGAAAAAAACTGTCACACATTCAGCCGTGACAGCTTTTATTTCTCATAAGCAATGCTTACGTTAAATTATGATAGCATGGTTATACCGCTATGTCAATATGCTTTTCCACATTATATAGATGTGAAGTTCTCGCAAACCACTATATTATGTATGTTACAGCTACTTTTAAAAAATTTATTCTCCGATAAAAATTTGAGCAATTGGAGATTCTTTCGGAAGAATTAACGTCTTATCCCCATCTTTTAACGATGCTTTTGCTGCATCTAACGAACGTATAAATTCATAAAAACTACGCCTATCTGCGTCACTATAAGCATTTGCCAAAATTTTCATGTACTCCGCTTCCGCCTGTGCTACGACCGCTGCTGCTTCTGCTTCTGCATTGGATAACATAATTGATACCTCTTTATCCGTACTGTTTTTTTGAACCGTTGCCTCAGAATCTCCCTCTGCGGTATATTGAGCAGCAATTTTATTCCTTTCTGAAATCATCCTTTCATAAACTGCCGTCTTATTATCGGATGGCAAATCCAATCGTTTTGTTTCTACTGACAGCAATGAAATTCCATACTGATCCATCGTTGTTCCAATATTATTCATAATTATATCTGCCAGCTCTCCATCTCTGCCACTAATTACTTCCGTCTGACTCAAACTACTAATCACATTTTTAACAGAATTATACACAACTGTATTAATACGACCTTCTGCATTGCTAATAGAAGAATTCAATGTCTGTGCAAATTTTAATGGATCTACAATCTTCCAAAGTACATAGCTATCAGCAATCATTGTTTTTTTATCTTTTGTAATTACATCAGAAGCAGGAAGATCGTATAATAAAATTTGTTTTGGCAATGTATCAATTTCTTCCACAAAAGGCATTTTAAATCCAATTCCTGCCTCGGAGACAACCCGATCCACCTTTCCAAACTGGCGAATTAGCTTGTATTCATCCTCTTTTGTTATAAACATAGAAGAAATAACTGTTACTATAACTGCGATTACAGCAACAACTATAATTATTTTTCCAACCCGTTTCATTTTTACCTCCTAACATCACATTTCCTGCGTTCAGCCTTCTGTATTTTCTTCGCTTGTTTCATCTTCCTTCGTTTGACTTTGTTCGACACTGTCCTTTAAATTATATGAAGAATCCAATGGCAATATTGTCATCATATTTCCATCACTTCCATCAATAACTACTTTTAGATCTGGCAACAACTCTTCCATTGTTTCATAAAACAATCGTTTCTTTGTTACTTCAGGATTTTTTATGTATTCTTCATACATTGCATTAAATTTTGCCACCTCTGCATTCGCCTCATTAATTCGAGACTGCTTTGTCGATTCTGCCTGTTGTTTAATTTTATCCACCTGGGCTTCTGCCTCTGGTATTTTTTCATTTCGGTATTTCTCGGCATTATTTAAGGCTGTTTCTTTTCCCTGTTTTGCTGTTTCTACTGCCTTAAATGCTTCCATTACTTCCTGTGTTGGAGGTTCCGAATCCTGAATTGTAATATTAATAAGAGAAAGTCCAATATCATGCAGTTCCAACTGCTTGAGAATTGCATCTTTAATTACAGTTTGAATCTCATTTTTCCCAGTTGTCAAAACACTATCCACATCATAACTTCCGATTACATTCCGAATACAGCTCTGTGCAATATTTTTCAAAATAATCACAGGATCTTGCGATGCATAAACTGCCTTTACAGGATCCGATATTTTATACTCTACAAAAAAATCTACATTAACAAAGTTATAATCCGATGTAATCATTAAGGATTCTTCTTCCACCGTTACACCATTTGTATCGATTAGTTCCCCATTTTCATCATATTGAGGCTCTTGATAAGAGTCTTCCCCATCCATGCGATATCCAATTGGAAATCCCTGAATCGTAGTATCCACTAACTGCACTTCTTGTATCAATGGAATTTTAAAATGCAGACCTGGCTGCGTAACAGCTTTTGGAATTCCAAATGTCGTAATGACTGCCTGCTCCTGTTCCCTAACGGTATACATACCACCTTTTATTAAAACTGCAATGACAATTGCTCCAATAATTCCTAAACCAATCCACTTTCCCTTTTTGCCAAATTGCTTTATCTTCTTTTTTAGTTCTTCTTGATCCATATTCCAATTATTATTCAACGTTTTCCCTCCTTAAAATCCATTCTAATTTACAATTCCATTTATTTCTAATAACGTTCTTTCAAAAAACTTGAAACATTTGTATGATTATAATGCTCCATTTTCTTTGAATATTCTTCCAATCGCTTTACATATTTTTCATAATCTTTTGAACTTAAACTTTGAGAACGCTTCCTGTCTTCCATCAATTCTATCACTTTTTTATGAGCAGAAATTGCCAAATCTTTGTAATTGTTTTCTAAATTCATTTGTAACTCCCAGAATGCCTTCTCCAATTCCTCATCTTTTTTCTTTTTAAATAACCACATAGAAACTCCTCCTATTTCCATAGACTTTTTACTCCTGAACATGGCAAAGCAACATTTGGCAACAATAAGAAAAAACCACTGTATGCAGATTGATTGTCTCATTCGGGCACGTCTTGCTCTATTGAGATTATAAATCCACATATAGTGGTTCGTTTGATTTTAATTTTATGCAGCTACTCTTTTACTTTCTCCAAACTTTACGTATCCGATTTTATTCGTATAATGGATATTTATCTGTCAATGTTTTTACAATCTTCATTGCTTTTTCCTTATTTGCTTCCACATCATTGACAATCAGTGCAATAGCCTCTGCAATCTGATCCATATCTTCTTCTACCATACCACGTGTGGTAACTGCTGCGGTTCCAAGGCGAATACCGCTTGTTACAAACGGAGAGGCTGGATCATTTGGAATTGTATTCTTGTTACAAGTAATATTGGCTTCGTCCAAAATATGTTCTGCCTGTTTTCCTGTAATTCCCTTGTTTAATAAATTAACTAACATTAAATGATTATCCGTGCCGCCCGATACTAGATCAAATCCTCTGCTCATTAATCCCTTTGCTAAGGCTTGTGCATTATTAATAATTTGCTGTGCATATAGCTTAAACGATGGGTCCAATGCCTCTTTAAAACAAACTGCCTTTGCTGCAATCACATGCATTAAAGGACCACCCTGAATACCTGGGAAAACTGCTTTATTAAAATTATATTTCTTATTTACTGCCTCACTGCAAAGAATCATACCGCCTCTTGGTCCACGCAATGTTTTATGTGTCGTAGTTGTCGTAACATCTGCATATGGAATTGGACTCATATGCATTCCTGCTGCAACCAAACCAGCGATATGAGCCATATCTACCATTAATACAGCTCCAACTTCGTCTGCAATCTCACGGAATTTCTTAAAGTCGATTGCTCTTGCATAGGCACTCGCACCTGCTATAATCAATTTTGGTTTACATTCCAATGCAATTTTCCGTACTTCATCATAATCAATAAATCCATCCGCATTTACTCCATATGGAACTGCATGGAAGTATTTTCCAGACATATTTACAGGGCTTCCATGAGTTAGATGGCCGCCTTGATCCAAATTCATTCCCATAAATGTATCTCCAGGCTGCATAATGGCAAAAAATACTGCCATATTCGCCTGTGCACCAGAATGTGGCTGAACATTGGCATATTCACATCCAAACAATTGCTTTGCACGTTCTCTTGCCAGATTTTCTACAACATCCACATATTCACATCCGCCATAATAACGTTTTCCTGGGTAACCTTCTGCATATTTATTCGTTAAAGGGCTTCCCATCGCTGCCATAACTGCTTTACTAACTAAATTTTCAGATGCAATTAATTCAATATGGTCTCTCTGTCTTCCCAGTTCCTGATCCATTGCTTTTGCAACTTCTGGATCAAACTGCAACACTTCATCAAATGCGTACATAATGTACCTCCTTTTCATTCACCATTGGATGTTATTATTTCCAGGTTTGGGATTTAGTATATCACAGTCCAGTGCTAAAGTCCAGTACTGAAACGAGAAACTAATTTGGATGCTTTTTCTTATGTGTATTGCGAATTGTTTTTTTCTTTTTATTTGTAAAACGTTTCTCATTCTTTTCTGCTGCAAGCTTTTTGGGACGAATTAAGCAATGTTTATCAAAACCAATTAGATCTTCTCGATGAGCTTTTTTCAGTGCCTCCTCAACTAGATCATATAATTGAGGATTTCGATATTGAATCAATGCCCGCTGCATTGCTTTTTCATGTGGATTAATAGGAACATAAACCGATTCCATTGTTCTAGGATCTACTCCCGTATAATACATACAAGTAGAAATTGTAGATGGCGTTGGATAAAAATCTTGGACTTGCTCTGGCATATATCCCAAATCTCTTAAATACTCCGCAAGTTCCACCGCTTCTTTCAAAGAAGAACCTGGATGGGATGACATCAAATATGGAACCAAATATTGTTTCATTCCTTCCTGTTCATTAATTTGTTTATATTTTTGCGTAAATTTTTGATAAACTGAATTTTCTGGCTTTCCCATCCGTTTTAAAACGGCATCCGAAACATGTTCTGGAGCCACTTTTAATTGACCGCTTACATGATAACGACAAAGTTCTCTTAAAAAGGAAGAATCTTTATCTGCCATAACATAATCAAACCGAATTCCAGAACGAATAAATACTTTTTTAACTTTTGGAAGGTTTCTCAGTTTCCGAAGCAAACGCAAATAGTCACTATGATCCACGACCAGATTTTTACATGGCTTTGGAAATAAACATTGTTTTCCAATACAAGCTCCATGCGTCAATTGTTTTTCACAAGCTGGTCTTCTAAAGTTTGCCGTTGGACCTCCTACATCATGAATATACCCTTTAAATTCTGGGTCCCCTGTCATCTTCTTCGCTTCTTCTATAATGGACTCATGGCTTCTCACTTGAATAATTCGTCCCTGATGAAACGTCAAAGCACAAAAATTACATCCGCCAAAACAACCTCGATTGCTAATTAAACTGAACTTCACTTCTGATATGGCTGGAATTCCTCCACTCTGCCTATAGGAAGGATGATAGGTTCTCTGGTATGGAAGCGCATAGACATCATCCATTTCCTGCATGGAAAGTGGCTTTGCAGGAGGATTTTGCACTACATATAAATGTTCTCCATATGGTTCCACCAAACGCTTTCCAGAAAATGCATCGGTATTACAATACTGCGTATAAAAACTTCTGGCATAATTCATCTTATCGGCAAGCAGCTGCTCATAAGATGGCAGTATTACCGCATCATAAACCGATTCCAGCGTCTTTGTTTTAAATACCGTTCCATCAATAAAAGTAATATCCTTAACATCAATTCCAGCCTGTAATGCATCCGCAATTTCTACAATGGAACGTTCTCCCATTCCATAAGAAATCAAATCTGCCTGAGAATCCAATAGAATGGATCGTTTTAATTTATTCGACCAATAATCATAATGAGCCATTCGTCGAAGACTCGCTTCAATTCCGCCAATAATAATGGGACAGTCTTTATAAACACGCCGAATATAATTACAATAAACAATTGTAGCGTAATCTGGACGTTTTCCAATGATTCCTCCAGGCGTGTATGCATCGGTCTGACGACGCTTCTTAGAAACAGAATAATGGTTTACCATAGAATCCATATTGCCTCCTGAAACTAAAAAACCTAGACGTGGACGCCCAAATTTTTGAATCTCCTCTTCGTTTTTCCAATCTGGCTGCGGCAAAATGGCGACTCGATATCCATGTGCTTCCAATACACGGCTAATAATTGCATGTCCAAACGATGGATGATCTACATAGGCATCTCCTATTACATAAACAAAATCTACCGAGTTCCAACCTCTTTGCCTCATTTCTTCCCGATTAATTGGCAAAAATCCATTATTACTCATATACGTCCTTTCTTAAATACCGTTTTTCATCGCTGCTTGAACGACATGCTGCGCCAATACAGATGTAGTTACCGTTCCAACACCTCCAGGAACTGGTGTAGCCATGGACGCCAATGCCTGAATAGAATCCAAATCCACATCTCCACAGAGTTTATTATTTTCATCCATATTAATGCCTACATCAATGACAATTGCATCTTTTCCAATATATGTCTGATCGATCATTTTTGCCCTGCCTGCTGCTGCAATTACAATTTCTGCTTCCCGACATATGGTTGGCATATCGACCGTTTTTGTATGGCATACCGTTACCGTAGCATTTTTCTTCATCAACAACATCGCAAGAGGTTTTCCTACGACTAAACTTCTGCCAATAATTGCAACTCTCTTTCCACTTAACTCAATTCCTGCAAAATCCAGCATTTCCACTACTGCTTGAGCTGTACATGGTGCAAATCCAGAATCATCTCCTGCAAACACCTTTGCCATGTTAATTGGACTAATTCCATCCACATCTTTTGCAGGATCAATCATTTGCTCAATTCGTTTTTCATCCAAATGCGCTGGTAATGGACGAAGTACCAAAATTCCATCCACACCTGAATCGGTATTAATGATTTCAAATTCTTTTAAAAATGCTTCATTACTGATATCTGCTGGAAACACATGTGATTCACATATAATTCCAATTCCCTGCATCCGTTTTTTTGCGCCTCTTTCATAAGACATATCATCTGGCCGTTCTCCAACACGAATGATCGCAAGTTTTGGAGTACGTGATTGTTTCTCTAATTCTTTTTGCATCCGTTGTTTCATTGCAGCAATTACATCTGCACCTTTTAATAATTCCATTTTTCCATCCTTTCTTTTATGGGCGAATTGATTTCATAACTAATTCAAAAACTGCATCGGCTCTCTTTACTCCATCTTCCATCAATTCCTCACATCGTTGATTCAACTGCGCTGCTTTTTCTCTATCTTTCATTAACTTTGTATTAATAAATACATTCATAGATGCTCCCAACAATGCAGCCCGGCAAAATTGTACTCCAACTCCTGCATCACTGACTGCAATACGGCTTCCCTTCTCTGCCATTACTTCCAGCACCGCAATCGCCTCCAACACTGTTTCCATTATTTGAAGCGGAACAAGACTTGCCTTTAGCAAAGCTTCTTCCATTACTTTATTTCGGTATTCCAGCTGTTCTTCTGTTTCTTTTGGAAGTCCATACGCTTTCGACAGTGGCTCAAATGCCTCTGCATCTTTATCAATGAATAAAAGTAATTCCCGTTGTAAAACTTCTGCCTGCTGCATTTGCCTGCGTATTTCTTCTTCTACATCCTTGTATTTTTTCTTTCCAACCGTTAAATTTCCAACCATACTTCCAAGAGCAATTCCAAGAGCAGCTGTAAGAGCCGATGCCCCTCCTCCTCCTGGGATTGCAGATTTAGAAGCAAGTACCTCTGTAAATTCTTCGATTCTCATTATTTTTGCATCCATAACAAAACTCCCTTTCTTTTTTAATGTTTATCTTATTATTTCCTGAAAAAGTTCATTGATTGTCTGAAACTGCCATGTTGGACAATACTTTGTATTTTTACAATCTTCTAACGTAGCTTCTCCTGTAAATACAACCGCAGTGTCTACGCCAGCATGAATTCCAACTGCAATATCCGTATATAAACGATCCCCAACTACAAGAGTATCATCTTTTGAAAAACCTGTCTGTTTCATCGATGCCTCCACAATAATTGGATTTGGCTTTCCTAAAAACTTTGGTTTTCTTTTTACTGCGCAGGCCAGCATTTCACAAATCGCTCCACAGTCTGGTACACTTCCAAATGCAGTCGGACAACATAAATCTGGATTTGTAGCCAAATAGATTATCTCTGGATTCGCCAATAATTGACAGGCTCCCTCTATTTTTTTATAATTTAGCTCATTGTCAAATCCAACTAAAACAAGTTGAATGCCCTTCTCTATTTTTTCTACCACATCAAATCCCCAGGAACGCAGTTCTTGGACAAAGGATTTCGTTCCAACAACATAAATCTTATCCTTCTTATGATGTTCACTTAAATATAAACAAGCAGCATAGGAGGCAGTAATGAAATCCGATTCCTTTGTTAGTATACTCCATTTTGCAAATTTCTCCACATACGCACTTCTGCTCTTTGTAGAATTATTTGTAATATAAATGGCCTTTCCTCCAACATTCTCAATATAATTCAATAACTCCCTTGTTCCCTTCAATAACTCTTGATCAATCGCAATCGTTCCATCAATGTCGAATAAAAACAACCGTTTTCTTTTTAACGCTTCTTTTCTCTTCTCTCTTTCTCCAGTCATTTCTCCCTCCATACTTTAACATTTTAATTCAGAACCGTATTTCCTATGAGATAAAAAAATAAGGGGGTACTTCATATCAATGTAACAATATCCCCTTATTTACTACTTTTTATCGATCTTTCATGTTAATATATTCTCTTGCTTCTAAAATATTTCGATAAGCTGGACGAATAATCTTTCCTTCATTAATTAATTCTTCAATACGATGTGCACTCCAACCAGAGATTCTGGCAATCGCAAAAATTGGAGTAAATAATTCCATTGGAAGTCCTAACATCCGATATACGAATCCACTGTAGAAGTCTACATTGGCACTGACTCCTTTATAGATTTTTCTCTCTTCTTTAATTAAATCAGAAGAAAGTCGTTCTACTCGATTAAACAATTCATATTCTTTTTCACATCCCTTTTCTACCGATAAACGCTGTACGAAACGTTTAAAAATCTGTGCTCTTGGATCAGAAATAGAATAAACTGCATGTCCCATACCATAAATAAGACCAGCCTTATCAAATGCTTCTTTATGAAGTAATGCACGTAAATATTGTTTTAATGCATCTTCATCTTCCCAATCAGAAACATGTTGTTTTAGATCATCAAACATTTGTGTAACTTTAATATTTGCACCACCATGTTTTGGTCCTTTGAGAGAACCAAGAGAAGCTACAATTGCTGAATACGTATCGGTTCCAGAAGAAGAAACTACATGTGTCGTAAATGTAGAATTATTACCGCCTCCGTGCTCTGCATGAAGCACTAATGCAATATCTAGAATTTTAGCCTCTAACTCTGTATAACTGCTGTCTGGACGCAATAAATGAAGAATATTTTCCGCCGTAGAAAGCTTTGGATCAGGTGTATGAATAATTAAGCTCATTCCTTTATGATAATGTTGATAAGCTTGGTAGCTGTAAACAGCTAATAATGGAAATTGAGCTACAAGCTGTAAGCATTGACGTACTACATTTGCAATACTTACATCATCTGGACGTTCATCATAAGAATATAACATTAGAACCCCTCTTGCCAGAGCATTCATAATATCTTTACTTGGAGATTTCATAATAACGTCTCTTACAAAGGATGGTGGTAACGTTCGATACTGACCAATTGTCTCAATAAACTCATCTAATTCTTTTTGATTTGGTAACTTCCCAAACATAAGAAGATATGTAATCTCCTCAAAACCAAAATTTTTATCAGGAGAGAAACCTCGAACAATATCTTCTACATTATAGCCACGATAATACAACTCTCCCTTACACGGAATCATTTTTCCATCTACCATATTATAAGCTTTTACATCTGCAATTTCTGTCAATCCTGCTAAAACACCTTTACCGCTAATATCACGTAGACCTCTTTTTACATCATATTTTGCATATAGACTTGGATCAATTTGCCCATTTTCAATACATAGATTTGTCAATTTTTGAACTTCTGGCGTAATCGATGAATAAAAATTTGAACTCATAAGATTTTCTCCTTTCTTTTTGACAATCAGACTTTCCTGACTAAGATGTGAAAAATAAATATTCTACTATTAATAACTAATTTTTACATTTACTCTCCAATTTTATTATACCACATTTTCTAACTTAAAATATAATCAAGTTGTGACTTTTTAGTAAACATTTTCTTAAATTAATTTTAACATAAACATTTATTCCATAAACATTCATTCTCTTCTTACTAGTCAATATCATCCTCTTCTTTTTTTCCATATAAGATTTCATCTTCTTCTGGCGTGCCCATACTTAAAATACTTGCATTGCTTAATCTGCGCTGCTCATCCATCTTTTTTAATCCATATTGATAAAGCCGTTCCATTCCGTCAATTCCAGCAGGAGCAAAATTAATAACAATTAACAACAAAATAATTGCATTAAAATTAATTGGTCCCAGTTCTAAAAGTTTCTGGAAAATAATTAAGCAAATCATATATAACACTTGCATACTATAAATCACAATTCGCCTATATTTCGTTAATGGGAAATAGACCTTCTTTAAAGTAATCATATAAAGCCATCCCGTTGCAAGCACACAGACAGTTGTCAGCATTTGATTGGTACAATCCAAAAAGTTTCCAGCTATACTAAATAAAATAATTGAAATCGAAATAACTGCTGCGGTTGGAAATGACATTTTAAAAACCGTTTGCAAAAAGTCTTTCTCTACCCGCTCAAAACTTGGCTCCTGCTGCAATAAAAATCCTGGCAGACCAACTGCACAAACACTAATTACAGAAAGCTGTATTGGTTGGAATGGATATATCTGCCCAAATAAAATTGTCATAATCGCTAAAATTGCAGAAAACATCGTCTTAATTAGAAACATAGATGCTGCATTTCGAATATTATTAATAACACGCCGTCCCTCATTTACAATATGAGGCATGGATGCAAAATTGGAATCCAATAACACCAAATTAGCTGTATTTTTCGCAGCTTCACTTCCAGATGCCATAGCAATACTGCAATCCGCTTCTTTTAATGCCAATACATCATTCACACCGTCTCCCGTCATAGCCACGGTATGTCCATCTGCCTTTAATAATGTTACCATCATCTTTTTTTGACCTGGACTAACACGTCCAAATACCGAACACTTCTGCAAAGCATCTGCCAGCTCTTGATCTGTTTTTAACGTTGATGCATCAATATAAGCTTCTGTTTTTTCTAAACCAGCTTTTTTAGCTACTGCTGCAACGGTCGCTGGATCATCTCCAGAAATAATTTTTAAATCCACACCCTGCTCTTTAAAATAATTTAATGTACGTGGTGCTTCTGGTCGAATTACATCCGTCATCATAATTAATGCACATGGCTCCAACCCCTCTGGACATATTTCTGATTGGGTTTCCTTTGGACTATGCGCCAGCACAAGCATACGATACCCTTTGGACGCATGATTTGCAACAATTTCTTTTAACTCTTCCTGCCCCTCTGGAAATAAAAATTGAACTGCTCCAATCAAATAGGTTCCATACTCTTTAAAAGAGACGCCACTATATTTTCGCTCTGAAGAAAAAGGAATAATAAATCCAGGCGTCATTGTATTTTTTTCTGGAAATTCTTTTTTCAATGCCTGAAACGTTGCATTATCATCCGTCAAAGAAGCGACTAAGTTTCCCATAACTTCATCTACATCAGTAATACTATCTATATTTTCTACCTGTTCGACACAAATACTTCCTTCCGTAATTGTTCCAGTCTTATCTAAACAAAGCACATCCACTCTTGCCAACGTCTCAATACAATACAATTCCTGTACAAGCGTTTTTCTTTGAGCAAGCCGAATGACACCAATTGTTAAAGCTACGCTTGTTAAAAGTACTAATCCCTCTGGAATCATTCCCAATACCGCAGCTACTGTATTTAATGTTGCAGTTTGATAGCTCAAATCTCCAATAAAAAACTGTTTACAAAATAATCCAACCCCCACAGGCACAATGATCATACTGATCAGTTTTAATATTTTATTGATACAATTGCGAAGTTCCGAATTATGTTTTTTAAACTGCTTGGCTTCTTTTGTAATTTGCTCCATATAATTATCTTTTCCAACATGAATCACTTGGCAAAGCGCACGTCCTGCTGTGACAAAACTTCCCGAATATACTTCTGAATTGATCTTTTTTGGAATGGAATCCGATTCCCCAGTCAACAACGATTCATTTGCCTCAATACTTCCCTCTATAATAATTCCATCTGCGGGAATTTGATCTCCATTTTTTAAAAGGATTAAATCATCCAATACAATCTCTTCAACTGCAACTTCTTTCTTTTTTCCATCCCGTATGACGGTAGCTTTACTTGCCGTCAGTATTGCCAACTGATCCAAGATCTTTTTGGAACGCAATTCCTGTACAATACCGATCACAGTATTGATCGCAACGATTACGATAAAAAACATATTTTTAAAAGATCCAGTTGTAATGACAAGTGCAAATAAGATCACATTAAGTAAATTGAAAAAGGTCAATACATTCGATTTCACAATTTGCTTAACGGAGCGTGTCGTCTGATCATCTGTTTTATTTATCTTCCCTTCCGCAATTCTTTGTTGAACTTCTTCTTCTCTCAGTCCAATAAACAACTTTTTCTTTTCCTGTGGCATTACTTTCCTCCATTATCAGTCTCCAACACCAAAGTCTGTATTTTCATACAACACTTCAATCATTGGATCTTTCTCTAGATATGCATAAGTTCTCATAAACCACTGGACTAGCTCATCATCTCGTCGAATACTTGTTGTATTATTTGTATAAACGTTAACAGTACCCCGTTTAAAGTACTGCTTCATATATTGTATATCTTGAGCAATCATCTCTTTTGTCTGTCCTTTTATTCCCACCATAATACAAGGAGAATCAAAATACTCGGCCACTTCCTGTGGCGTATGAAAATCTGCATGTTTATTTAAAATCTTTTCTCTAAAATTATAATCAAAACTTTCTACTCCGATTTTAAATAGAATTGGAATCCCCATATAATCTTTCATTTCTTGCAGCTTTTTCCGATACATCCAATGACTTTCAAAATATAAAAGTCGAATCTGCTTCTCACGAATGATTGTACGTATTTGTTCTAATGTCTGTGTTGGTAACTCAAAACAACTTCCAGAATTAATTACTTCCAGTACTCCAAATTCTCCTGTCACACGAGACAAAATCTCCGAGTTTAAAGCAATCATAGCTCTTTCATCTTTTGAATTATCATCAGTATAATCACAAAAACTGCATTTTCCCCATGCACATGGAAATGCTTTTAACAAAACAATTTCTCTACAATTTTTATTTGTAATTCTATTATACCGTTCCATTTGTTATTTCCCCTTTAATTTTTCTTTTCATCTCAGAAGACAGGACAGAATACACCTCATATACAAGGAAAAGCGCAATACAGCGATCCAAATATTCTGTTACAACTTGAGTAAGCATTGCACTTACAACTAAATTAACTCCAAGATGATTCAGAATCAATACAAGAATCGAAGATCCTGAAGAAGTCACCCCTCCAAATACAAATGCATTGATACATGCACTTACTAATGTTCCTGGAATTGTAATTAATAAACCGATAAACGGTATGGACCATTTTTTCTCTGCAACTTTAGGAAATAATTTTCCTGCAATCCCTCCAACAATCATCCCTGCTGGAAGAAAATAAATTGCATAAATATCCGTCATTCCAGAAATCAATCCACCAAGCAATGCAGTTACAATGCCGCCCCATGGACCAATGACGGACGCTACTAAAATAGTTCCAATGCTATCCATATAGATAGGAAGCCGAAATGTCAAACCAATGAATCCGCCTACAATATTAATTACTACTCCTAATGCGATAAAACAGATCTGTACTGCTGAAATCTTTTTTTCTTTCATAAAACATTCTCCTTTTTCTATATTATACACGCTTTTGTCCTAACAACTATTCTTTGTGAAATAGAATATCTAAGTCAGATTCTTTTGCTTGAAATACTCTTTTCAGAAAAAGTTTCATAAAATCTATTTGATTTACCTTTGTAAGTACATAACTGTTTTTCTCTTTTTTCCAAAAATCCATCGAGTCCACTACTGTCTGGCCAATACAAACTCCATCCGTTACTACCATCGTATAGGCAGAAATTCCACTGCATAATTCTCTGTCTATAAAATATGCAATTGCCAGAGGATCATTGATTACACATCCTATTATTCGTTCATAATTCCAGTGAAATTCATTATAAAAATGCGTAATTTGCTTCGCAAATGTTCCATTGGAAGGATGGATTCGCTGACAAAACTCAGCAATCGTAGGAGTAAATACAATTTTTCTTGTAACGTCCAATCCAACCATATGTATCATTGTGCCAAGATTTTGATATACATAGTTTGCTGCATCTGGATCACACCAATAATTATATTCTGCAACTGGAGAACAATTTCCATAACTCCTGAAATTGCCTCCCATTGAGACAAACTCATCCAAATTTTGAAATGCTTCTGGAGCTTTTTGTAATGCAAGTGCGATATTCGTCATTGGACCAATCGCAATAATGGAAACTTCAGTCTCTTTTTGCAGCGTCTCAATAATAAAGTCCACGGCTCCATCCTTCCAACTCACACCGTCTACTTTTGGATAATTGGTCTCTCCAAGCCCATCCTCTCCATGCGTATCCCTTGCATCCACATAGTCTTTTTTTAACGGAATTTCTGCCCCGCAATAAACAGGAATATCCAAACGATTCATTTGTCTTAACACTTTTAATGCATTATCTGCTCCCATTGGGGCAGGTACGTTTCCGCTTACAGTAGTAATTCCTAAAACATCTAATTCTGGTGATGACAATGCAAGCATTAATGCCAATGCATCATCAATACCAGGATCACAATCAATTATAATTTTTCGCATTTATTCTCCATTCCTGACCAACTGTCATTCATCTTAGTTTTTTATTCTGGGAAGTTTACGAACCAGTCCAAAGAAGTTCTTCTTTGATTAGAATAGGTAACTGTTCTACCTATTCACATAAATGCCGCTGCATTCTCATTCCTGCATATGATTTAAAAGTTCTCTTATACTTAATATAGAAGGGACAGGATCTGAGATCGTACCAAATCCATACGCAGCATAAAGGAATTCAATTCCAGCCTGCTTTGCTGCCTCATAATCCATTTGCGTATCTCCAACATAAATGGATTTCTTCAAACCATACTGCTCCATCAAACGCTTAATATTTTCACCTTTTCGCTTTCCCGTTTGACCAGAGCATAGAAATCCCTTGAAGTATTTGTCTAACTTATGATGTTCTAAAAAACATTCAATATAACCACATTGACAATTACTTACAATAAAAAGCGGATACTGGAGAGATAATGTCTCCAATACTTCTTCCACTCCATCGTACAATGTTCCTCCAGTTTTTCTTAAATAGTCACATTCTTCTTCACATATTGTATTGGTAACCGTTATTGCACGTTCGATTTCTAAATCTGGAAACAACGTTCGAGCGATATCCTCTGTTACCATTCCCATAATTCCCATAATGTCTTTCTGCGTTATTTCTTTATGGATATCTGGAAATTTTTCTCGTAACGTTTGACTCCATGATTTTGCAATCTGCCTGCTGGAATCCCAAAGAGTACCATCCAGATCAAAAATAATACTGTCTCTCTTCATAATCATCTCCATTTTCGCCTTTTCATGCTTTATCTGTTTCCACTGCATCCAATGCTTGCTGGATGTCTGCAATAATATCTTCTACATTCTCGATTCCTACGCTGAGACGAATCAAGTCTGGCTGTACTCCTGCCTCAATTAACTGCTCATCTGTAAGCTGTCGATGGGTATGGCTTGCCGGATGTAATACACAGGTTCGAGCGTCTGCTACATGTGTCACAATACAAGCCAGTTTTAAGTGATCCATAAAGTCAATGGAGAAATCTCTTCCTCCCTTTAATCCAAACGCAATAACACCACAAGTACCATTTGGCATATACTTCTGTGCTAAATCATAATACTTACTGCTCTTAAGTCCTGGATAATTCACCCATGCTACATGTTCATTGGCTTCTAAATATTCTGCAACCTTTTGTGCATTTTCACAATGACGAGGCATACGTAAATGCAGCGTTTCCAGACCAATATTTAATAGAAACGCATTCTGAGGAGATGGAATGGAACCTAAGTCACGCATTAACTGAGCCGTTGCTTTTGTAATATAAGCTTTTTTTCCAAAACGCTGTGCATAAACAATTCCATGATACGATTCGTCCGGTGTCGTTAAACCAGGGAATTTCTCTGCATGTGCCATCCAGTCAAAATTACCGCTATCTACAATCGCACCTCCAACTGCCATCGCATGTCCATCCATATATTTTGTTGTAGAATGAGTCACAATATCTGCTCCAAATTCAAATGGACGACAGTTAATCGGCGTTGCAAACGTATTATCCACAATAAGCGGCACTCCATGTTCATGTGCCAAATTAGCAAATTTCTCAATATCCAGTACAACGAGAGATGGATTGGATATTGTTTCTGCAAACAATGCCTTTGTATTTGGACGAAATGCTTTTTCTAATTCTTCTACTGGAGCATCTGGATCTACTAGTGTAACATCAATTCCAAGCTTTTTCATTGTTACAGTAAATAAATTGGATGTACCTCCATAAATCGTAGCTGCACTCACAATATGATCTCCTGCTCCACAGATGTTAAATACTGCATAGAAATTCGCTGCCTGTCCAGAAGAAGTTAACATTGCTGCCACTCCGCCTTCTAACTCACAGATTTTTTGTGCCACCGCATCATTCGTTGGATTCTGCAATCTTGTATAAAAATATCCTTCTTCTTCTAAGTCAAATAATTTTGCCATCTGTTCGCTTGAGTCATACTTAAACGTTGTACTCTGATAAATTGGCAGAACACGAGACTCTCCTTTTTTTGGCTTCCAGCCTCCTTGAATACAAGTTGTCTCAATCTTATAATTACTCATTTGTCTCATTCTCCTCTCCATTTTTCTGGAATTCTTGGTTTTATAAACTTAACGCAAAGGAGCGCAATCATAACTCCAATCACGAAACCAGCTAATACATCTGTAGGGAAATGTACATATAAATACATTCTTGAAAATGAAATCAACGTTGCCATAATTAATGCAGCGATTCCCCATTTTCGATTCATAGCTACCAGTACAGTTGCCGATGCAAAAGATGCCAATGTATGTCCGGAGGGAAACGAATAATCGGAAAGCTTTCCAATCAAAAGCTGTTCAAATCCAGTTACATCATACGGCCTTACTCGAGCAACCAACGGTTTTAACATTAGATTCCCAATGACAAGACATCCAATCAATGAAGCTGCCAGCACAATTCCCCAACTGCGGTATCTTTTACTAAAAAGCAAAGCAAGCGCAATCACAATCCATAAAATTCCTCCGCTTCCTAAATAAGTAATACCAACCATGAATCGATCTAAAATAGGATTATGAATCGTTTGTAACCAATTCAAAAATTCAATTTCCCATGGCATGTCATACCCTCCTTCTTGCCATAATCAAGTCTTATTCTATTATAGAACCAGAGGAATTACAAGTCATTTACACAAAAATCTTGTATTTTTCCCAAAATTTCACTTTCCTATTGCGGAATTTTATTATATAATACCACCAGGATAACAGGGTCAAAACATCATGTACTCTACACTTACATGAAAAATATAACTTTGACTCCCAACAATAACCAAAAAAAGATAAAGGAGTTTGTTTATGAGACATTTATTAAGCCCTTTGGACTTCTCTGTAGAAGAATTAGACCAGTTACTGGACCTTGCCAACGATATTGAACACCATCCAGAAAAATATGCCCACAAATGCGAGGGAAAGAAATTAGCCACTTTATTTTATGAGCCAAGTACCCGCACTCGTCTTAGCTTCGAAGCCGCTATGATGAACCTTGGCGGCAATGTAATTGGTTTCTCCAATGCAGCCTCCAGTTCTGCTGCAAAAGGAGAAAGTGTTTCTGATACAATTCGCATGATTTCTTGCTATGCAGATATTTGTGCAATGCGTCACCCAAAGGAAGGAGCTCCTATGGTTGCTTCCCTCAAATCTAGTATTCCTGTAATCAATGCAGGAGATGGAGGTCATCAACACCCAAGTCAGACTCTCACTGACCTTTTAACCATTCGTTCTCTAAAAGGACGGCTTCACGATATGACAATTGGCCTATGTGGCGACTTAAAATTCGGCCGTACCGTTCATTCCCTTATTAATGCATTAGTACGTTATAATAATATCAAATTTGTTTTAATTTCTCCGCCAGAACTGCGTGTTCCAAGCTATATTAGGGACAACGTTTTAAAAAATTTTGAGTTTGAAGAAGTTTCTAGCTTGGAAGATGCAATGCCAAAATTAGATATTCTTTATATGACACGTGTTCAAAGAGAACGTTTCTTTAACGAAGAAGATTATATTCGGATGAAAGATTGTTATATTTTGGACAAAGCAAAAATGTCTCTTGCAAAAGAAGATATGATCGTACTTCATCCACTTCCACGTGTAAACGAAATTTCTGTTGAAGTAGATGATGATCCAAGAGCAGCTTACTTCCGCCAAGTACAATACGGAGTCTATGTACGTATGGCATTAATCCTCACTTTGTTAGAACTTGTATAAAAAATTTCTTATATTGATACAAAATATAGTTGGTCTAATTGCTTTCAAAACGATTAGACCAACTATATTTAATATTGAATGATTAAATTTTTCTTTTGATTCGACCAATTACAAAGCGGTTCCGATTCACAACAATAACAGGCTCTCGACTTTTTATCGGCCCGATAAAGAATTCCAGCCAAGTTTTTTTCATTTATTGGATCGGTTCGATGCATTCGAATTGCTTCTAATATAGCCTCTCGTTCTTGCTTAGAATAACCACAATCTTCTAATACCTGACCGGCCAACAAAATTCCAGCCAATTGATGCGGTTCTCCTGTCTCATACTGCACCGCTCTTCCAATATCATGAAGCAATGCTGCGGCATAAAAAACGGACTTTTCAATATTTTGTTTTTCTTCTAATATCATAATCCATCCAATTCTTGCCACATCTAATAAATGCTCTGACTGATGCCCACAATAAATTCGATTTTTCTCAAATGCTTTAATTCTCTGCTGCTCTCTTAAAAAAATAGGATGTTTTAAAATTTGATTTACCCGCTCCATTCTTCCACTCCTTTTTTCGTTCTTTTACATCTGCTTCTTTCCAGTAATTTCTGGTTCAATTGCAAATCGAAGTTTATATTGGAAAAACTCAGGATCCAATTTTGACAAAATATTTTGGATAAAACCTGCCTTCTCTGGATCCATAACACTATTCAAGGCCTGACGTATTAATAACTTTCCTGGTTTTTCATTTGCAACAATGCGAATTTCCTCTTCTGTTTCAAAAAATATCTTGAACGTTCTTGTATGCGGTGTTTCCAAAAACGAAATTTCTATTTTTAACACCGTAATTTCCTCTTCATTCTTCGCCAACATTCCAGTAACTGCAATGCAATAAGGTTCCCCATGATAGTCAATCATCTGTATGGATGCAACTCCCATCCCTATCTCCATCCGATATTCTTCTACTCCTTCTAGTACATGCCAGAAAAATTTTCCGTTTTCTCGTGAGAAACGAATTTGCTGAATTCCTTCTGAATAATTGTTATGCACGGTTTGCCAAAACACTGGCACAATTGCACCTCTTGTTGTCTCCATTTTATAACAGATACCATTCAACTGTTTTACAAAGCAGAACCATTCCCTCTGTTTTTCTCTCTTCTTCTTACATTTCCATTCTCTTTCTTTTATTTCAGAAATCCTTCTTCGCTTCCATCCTCGATTTGCAGAAGAAACAATATGCGATTTTTCCCTATGCCTGCCAAGCTTTGCTTCGTATAATTTTAAACTTTGATAATCGGAAAAATTCTCTTCCATCTGCTGCTCTGGCATCCATTCTCCTCCAAAATACTCCTGAATTTTATCTACCATTGGACCATCCATAAATAATTCATCATTTCCAGAAGTCGTCGCAATTACCATTTGTTTCTCAGGATAAACAATTACATTTTGTCCAAGCATTCCATTAAATAAATACAAATCTTCTTTTTCCGATACCCAATTATGATATCCATAGGCATATCCATTTTCTTCTCCTGTGTCAATCTGTTTTTGCGTTGCCTGCGTTACCCATTCTTCTGATAAAATTCTTTTTCCATGCCATATTCCTTTTTGCAGCATCAATTGTCCTAGTTTTACCATTCCTTCTATTGTTAAATATAACCCCCATCCGCCTTTATTAATGCCTTGCGGACAGACTTCCCAATATACTTGATGAATTCCAAGCACATCCCAGAGTCTTGGACGCAAATATTCCATCATCGGCATTTTACAGATTTCTGTTACAATCGCCGACAATAAATAGGAATTCATACTATTATAAGAAAACTGTGTTCCATGCGAAAATTTATTATTCGATTCTAAATATGCACGAATCCAATCATCATCGGCAATTGCCCCTGTTTCATTAAATAAAACTCCACTGCTCATCGTAAGCAAATGACGCACTGTCAATGATTTATGTTTTAAATAAGTAATTGAGTTTGTATACGGTTTTAACAAATCCACAACCCGATCTTCCAGGCTTAACTTTCCTTCCTCTATCAACATTCCAATCGCCATACCCGTTACACTTTTGGAAAGCGAATAAACCGCCTGCCAAATCTGTTTCTGATACGGATAAAAGCTTCCTTCTGCAATGATACATCCATTTCTTGCAATCATGATATTATGAAGATTTACTTCCTTCTCTTTTTCTAATTCTTGTAATAAATTTTGTATATAACGGGATGAAATTCCCTGAGATTCTGGAGTAGCCCGAATTAATTCTTCCATATCTTTCACATCTGGACAAAATGCAACTTTCTGAGGCTCATAAGTGACATAGGAAGTAATTCCGTTTTTTCCATCTAATAATTTATATAAAATTTCAATGGATCGTTTTTGTATTTTGAAATCCATAAAACCTCCTTTTATGTTGAAAAAACCCGAAGCTATATCGCTCTTCTAGCTTCGGGTAAACAATTAATATTTTTTATGGTATTTTTCTTCACAGTACATACAACGATACACTTCATTTTCTTCGTCCGTCAGTATAAAGACATGAGGAAGCTCCTGCTCAATCGAAGTGATACAGCGAGGATTTTTACAGAAAATAACATTCGTAATTTTCTTTGGAAGTGCCAATGTCTTTTTTTCTACAATCTTCTGATCCTTAATAATATTAACTGTAATATTATGATCGATATAACCTAAAACATCTAAATTAATTACATTAATATCGCATTCAATTTTAATAATATCCTTACGACCCATCTTATTACTTTTTGCATTCTTAATGATCGCTACCTGACAGTCTAATTTGTCCAAACCTAAGTATTTATAAATAGCCATGGACTTCCCTGCCTGAATGTGGTCTAATACAAAACCTTCTTTTAATCCACTGACATTCAGCATGTTTCATTCTCCTATCTCTATTGTATAAAAAGTAACTTAATCTTTTCTCCATTCTATCTCATACCAGTCAAAAAATCAATCCCTTCCTTACAATAGAGTAATTTTTTGTACAAAACATAGTAATCAATCGAATCACCTTGGATATATGCCTAGTATTTTCATTTTTCATTAAAAATATACCAATTCTTCTTCTGGAGCACTTGTTACAGTAACTCCCTTTGCATATAACACTGGTCCCTCTTCCTTATATGCCGCAGAATATTCCCACTTTACTTTAGCCGTTACGTAAATCCATTGCTTCGGTGCAATCCGCTTTGCATTACGATAATGACATAAAAATCCTATAAATCGGATATCTGCTTCACAACAAGTCATTGCATTTCTTCCTGGCACAAATATATTTTCTGGGAAGCGTTTCGATACCATTGCTTTTGCACGAAAACGAACTAATTTATTCACATAACGTTCCGGATGTTCCTGCACATCAATATACCAAAAACCATAATCTTGATCTGCAATATTAATAATTTCTGCATTTAAGTCATATGGCGGCTCTTCTTCTGGCGGCTCCATCTCTCCATCTTCCGATTCAAACACAATACCTGCACGGCGATTTACTGATTTAATTGTTCTTTGATATAAAGCCAATGGACTATCTTGTGTACAACGATTAAAAATAATCATATCCGTTTTTGTGAGAAGCTCAATCGCCTGTGCTTTAATATTATTTAAATAAAGCTGAAAATGTTCTCCATCCAGTATTGTAATAATCTGATAAATTTCCCAAAATTCTGGCATACGCATCTGAAGAATCTGATCAACTGACCACATTCCATTGTATTCTATCATAACACGCTCTGGATGATATTTTTCATTCATCCTCTTCAAAAATTCTGGTGTAAATTCCTCTGGTTCTTCTATCATTTCCAATACAGTATTATAATTTGCCAACATAGAAAGATCATACTCTTCTTCCCCTTCTTCACAGGCAATCAACAACGTCTTTTCTCCATCTGCAAAATAATCCTGCTGGATCGTAAATTGAATAAATGATGTTTTACCACTCTCCAAAAAACCAGTGATCAGATAGACTGGAATTTTATAATCTTCCATTTTTTCACTCCTTATGCCAGATGGAATAATTCCATCAACTTTTCTTCCTGTAATTGAGAACCAATGACACAAATACGTCCCGTATAATCTGGAGAGCCCGTACGAATTTCATATTCTCCTGGAACTAAGTCAAAATACATCCACTCTCCGTCCTGTGTTGGAAGCATACCTTTCGCACGTAAAATCATTCCATACTCCGTTTCCTCAGAAAGCTTATGCAATATATCTGCCAATTCTTCTTTTGAATACTTCGCTGGAGTTTCCTTTCCCCAACTTGTAAATACTTCATCTGCATGATGATGGTGATGGCAGCCACAGCTGCATTCCTCTTCATGATCGTGATGGTCATGATGCTCGTGATCTTCATGATGGTGATGCTCGTGGTGATGTTCTTCATGACGATGTTCTTCTAGTTCTTTTAACAATTCCTGTTCTAAATTACTACTCTTTTCAATTACTTGCAGAATCTGTGTTCCTGTTAATTGATCCCATGGAGTTGTAATAATTTGAGCTCCTTTTTTATTCTTTTCTTGAATTAAGCTTACTGCCTTTTCCAAACGATCCTGTTTCATCGTCTGTGTTCTGCTCAAAATAATCGTACTCGCTGTCTCAATCTGATCATTATAAAACTCGCCAAAATTTTTCATATACATTTTACATTTAGTAGCATCTGCAACTGTAACCATGCTATTAATTGTAATATCTTCTTTATCTCCTACTCGAAGCACAGCTCCTACTACATCGGATAGTTTTCCTACGCCAGACGGCTCAATCATAATGCGATCTGGATGATATGTCTCAATCACCTGTTCCAATGCCGCTGTGAAATCTCCTACTAAAGAACAGCAAATACAGCCAGAATTCATCTCTGTAATCTGAATTCCAGCATCTTTTAAAAATCCGCCGTCAATACCAATCTCTCCAAATTCATTTTCAATCAATACTAGTTTTTGACCTTGAAATGCCTCTTCAATTAGTTTTTTAATTAATGTTGTTTTTCCAGCCCCTAAAAATCCAGAAATAATATCAATCTTTGTCATCATAATTCCTTCTTTCTAAGTTTGCTTTTCACTTTTTAATAACAAACTATCCACAGTATACCACTAAGCCTATAAATATGCAAATAAAAACTCTATGAAGATTTTATAGATATCAGAAAAAGCGAGCATCGAATTCCTTTTTTCGATACTCGCTCTTAAGCTATTCCATCCATTGGACATTACCTCTCTTTACTTATTCTGTTTTCTTCTTCAATAACGTAATCATTATTCATGAATGATCCTCTGCTTTATGGCATCTGGGATTTTAATTTACCTAATGTATCATCTCTTTCTAATCTTTCTTATAAACTTTACCCTTTCACTTATTAAATTCTCAATTCATCATTTGATCTTGCCATTCTATCTTTAAAAGCCTTCCCCCAACCAAACTATACTCTGACTTATTCTCTTATATAATTATTCATACTCTTTCTTGATTTGCTTTTTCCTATCATTAGATTATGAATTAAATCCGCCTCGCACTAGCCGCTTCGAATCTTTTATTCCGTTATTAAAGGTTTTACTAAATGCTTTGCTTACGTTTTTGGTGGTCCGTACCATCCTTTCTTTCATATTTGGTAAGAGTAAAATCTCTTTCCCATATCTATGTAAAGACTTTCGTCACTCAATAGGGTAAACCGTTATAATTTCATTGGACTCTCCTCCTATCTTTTCTTTTTTGATCTTGGTTAAAGTATATAACATTTTCTTTCATATGTCAAGTGTTTTTTTAATTTTTTTTTATTTTTTTATTATTATCTTGCTTATATTTTTTTATCACAAAATTCACGCAATTTAATTCAATATCTCTTAATTTTATCTTTTAAATCTACCAAAATACTCCGAATTTTCTAGGGTATTTTTCGTTTATCCCGTATAATTATCAAAATAAACAGTAAAATTCCTATTATTGTTTGCACGATATACCACATCATAGAATAGTCTCTCGGTAAAACCCCAATTCGTGCAATACTAAAAAATTGTGGCAATAAGCAATTGATGTTCAATCCGATATGGTATAAAATTATTACCATCACCATTCTTTATAAAACTTTTATTTCCCAATAACCCTTTACTAATTTCATATTTTATTATTAAACTTTTTAAAAACATCGTTTTTTATATTTTCTGAGTATAGAGAAGACGTATGCCGTAATGTATGCACTGTAATCTCTTTTTGAATTCCTGCCTTGTTTGTATAATGCTTTAATAATTTCCAAAGTCCTTGTCTACTCATTGGCTTTCCAGCACAATTTAAAAATAACGATTTTTCTGTTTCCTTTGGGAGCATCTGTGGCCTGGCATCTTCCAAATAACATTTTAATGCATTTTTGACCCGATCGTTCAATGAAATAGAACGAAGCTGATCGTTCTCCTTATAACTAATATATCCCATTGTCATATTTAGATCCGTTAATTGTAATGAAAGCATTTCTGTCACTTGAATTCCTGTTCCATACAATAATTCTAACATGGCACGATCTCTTAATTGCTTTGGTGTTCTTTTATTCGGTTGTCTCAATAGTTTCTCTACTTCTTCCATTGTAAGAACTTCTGGAAACTTTTTTTCCACTTTTGGAGAGTACAGAAATTGAGTTGGATCTTCTTCTATTCGCTTCTTTCTCAATGCATAATGAAAAAAAGTCCGGATGGACGCACAAATTCTAGCTATCGTTGCAGCAGATTTTCCCTCCTTTTCCAGAAAAAGAAGGTACGACTGCAACATACTCATAGTTACCTTATTCCATTCCAGGATTCCATTCTCATTTAAAAATATAATAAGATACCTTAAATCCCGTTCATAAGATACCTCGGTATTTGATGTAATATTTTTAGTTTTTTTTAAATAGATCAGAAATTCTTTTACTTCCTCTAGCATATTTTTCACCCAACCGTTTTTATAAGTGGATACAGCCACCTATTTAACAATCTCCTATCTTCATTCCGTTCATTTTATAATTGTTTATACATCAACTGTAATAACCATGGATTACACCATGCTTCGGATAACATCCCAATCAGGAATATTCCTATAATAATCATGTAGGACTGTACTGCATAACGAAGTGGCAATTGTTGTCTTTGACATGATTGCAGCATTAAAAGCACAACTCCAATTCCATAAAACAAATAATGCGGAAGTATCACAGCTAAAAAAGCAAGAATTCCTTTTATTCCATATGTCATGGTAGCTATTACAATCATACAGGACATGCAAAACCCACTATAACCAGATAGGATACAAAAAACTGGATAGGCAATTACAGTCATACTCAGCAAAATGCAGGCGGTCAATTCCCAAAAACGACTTTGAACAATATAAAAAAATAGTCCCCATACATCCGTCATTGCCTGAAGTTCATTTTCTATTTCAGGATGATATATTTTCATCTCAAAAGCCGATATCGATGCAAATAAAATTGCAATTACTGTTCCTAATACGATGCCAATTAAAAATAAGACAATTAGAACCATTTCTTTATTTCGGATTCGAATCATACCGCTGCCTCCTACATACTTCCTGTCCTAACTTTATATGCAAAAGGCAGCAATTTTATGCTTCTACATCACTATAATTGGATTATATTGTACTTCCTGCGGTTAGCATTATTTTTGGTATTTATTTTTATAAGCCAGTACTGCCGCAACCGTCTTAGCATCTTGAATTTTTCCTTCGTAAATCTTTTGGCAAAGTTCATCTAAATCATATTCTTCAATTTCCAAAAACTCTTCCTCGTCCAAATGTTGATGAGTTGGGTCTAATTCCGTTGCTAAATAAATGTCAATGATTTCATTACAATAGGCAATTCCAGTGCGAAGTGTCATTAAAAATTCTATTTTTCCTGCTCGATACCCAGTCTCTTCTTCCAATTCTCTGGCAGCACATTGCATCGTTGGCTCCCCTTCATAATCTCTAGCTCCAGCTGGGATCTCTAAAGTTTCTCTTTCTTGGGCAGGACGATATTGGCGCACTATCAATATTTTGCCATCTCTTTTCACAGCAAGTACTGCTGCTGCACCCTTATGAGACAAAAAATCCCATTTGGCAATTTTTCCAGTTGGCATTAATATCTCATCTTCATAAAAATCTAAAATGGCGCCTTTATGAACAAGCGTTCTTCCAATCCGCTTCATATGTTCCATTCTATTTCGCCTCCGATTTCTTCTTCATAGATTCACATTTTTCATAACACGCATCGGTAGCTTTGATTACAGCATTACGAAAACCATATTCTTCTAATGCTGCTACTCCAGCAATTGTTGTACCAGCTGGCGAACATACCATATCTTTCAGTTCTCCAGGATGTTTTCCCGACTTTAACACCATCTTTGCAGACCCAATCACAGTCTGTGCCACAAACTGATATGCCATATTTCTTGGCATTCCGTATTTTACTACGCTGTCTGCCAATGCTTCAATAAACATATATACATAGGCTGGAGAACTTCCACTTGCACATACAACTGCATCCATAAGTTTTTCTTCTACCGCATGTACTTTTCCAAATCCACTAAATATTTTCTCAATAACAGAGAGTTCTTCCATTGTAAATGCTTTCTGATCAAAACAAATTCCAGACATTCCTTCTCCAACAAGAGCTGGAGTATTTGGCATCGCCCGTACGATCTTTTTATCAAAGCCCAAATGTCCCTTTAAATCTTCAATCGTAATACCTGGCGCAATAGAAATAATTACATGCTCTCTTGTAATAATATTTTCAATATTTTTCAATACTTCTGGATAATACTGAGGTTTTACTGCTAACACGAGATACTTACATCCATTTGCACATTCTGCATTACTTTCAACAAAACGTATCCCCGTTTCGTTATAAACCTTTTTTACACGCTCCTCATTAACATCCGCAAATATAATCTCACTTTTATCAAAGTTCTTTAAAGAACCTCTAAGCATTGCATATCCCATATTTCCCATTCCAATAAATCCAATCAAAGCCATAACCAATCCCTATCCTTTCTTTTTTATTAATACACAAAAAAGCTGCCGTCAACATACTCATTTTTGAATCTTGTTGTACAGCAGCTTCTAACTGTTCTGTTTCAGTGAACTTTTTTGGTATCACTATCTATCGTTACTTTGCATAATCAGTTACACGAGACTCCCTAATGATATTTACTTTAATTTGTCCCGGATACTCTAATTCTGCTTCAATTTGTTTAGAAATATTTCTTGCCAGCAGTACCATATCGGCATCCGATATTTGCTCTGGCACTACCATTACCCGAACTTCCCTACCCGCTTGGATAGCAAAAGATTTTTCAACGCCTTTAAACGAATTTGTGATGTCTTCCAATTGTTTGAGACGATTCGTATACGTCTCCAATGTCTCTCTTCTTGCACCTGGTCTTGCAGCGGAAATTGTATCCGCAGCCTGTACTACACATGCAATTAAAGAAGTTGGTTCTACATCACCATGATGTGCTTCTACTGCATTAATTACGATTTGAGATTCTTTATATTTCTTACATAACTCTACCCCAAGTTGAATATGGGAACCTTCCATCTCATGGTCTACTGCTTTACCAATGTCATGTAAAAGTCCAGCACGCTTCGCAACTCGAATATCCAATCCAAGCTCTGCTGCCAGAAGTCCTGACAAGTGTGCCACTTCTATAGAATGTTTCAATGCATTCTGTCCATAGCTAGAACGGAATTTTAAACGTCCAAGCAACTTAACAAGTTCTGGATGAATACCATGCACTCCAACTTCCAGCAAAGTAGCTTCTCCCTCTTCACGAATCATTACTTCTACTTCTTTCTGTGCTTTTTCAACCATTTCTTCGATTCTTGCCGGGTGAATTCTACCATCCAGAATCAATTTTTCCAAAGCAATTCTTGCTATCTCTCTTCTCATCGGATCGAATCCAGATAAGATAACAGCTTCTGGTGTATCGTCAATAATTAATTCCACTCCAGTTAGCGTCTCCAATGTACGGATATTTCTACCTTCACGACCAATAATTCTTCCCTTCATCTCATCATTAGGAAGCTGAACTACAGAAATTGTAGTTTCTGCCACATGATCGGCAGCACATTTCTGAATTGCAGTTACTACATACTCTTTTGCTTTTTTTGCAGCTTCTTCTTTTGCTTTCGTTTCTAATTCTTTAATTAATTTTGCAGCGTCATACTTTACTTCGTCCTCAACAGTTTTTAACAAGTACTCTTTTGCTTGTTCGGAGGTAAGACCAGAAATTCTTTCTAGTTCCTGCGCAACCTTCCCATGAAGTGCTTTTGCTTCTTCCAGCTTCTTGTTCAGGTTATCTTCTTTTGCATTTAAGCCTGCTTCACGCTTTTCCAGTGCTTCGGTTTTGCGATCCAATGTTTCTTCCTTGTTCATGGCTCGCTTTTCCATTCGAGACAATTCATTTCTGCGTTCCTTGATTTCTTTATCTAATTCGTTCTTAGATTTCAGATTCTCTTCCTTCGCTTCTAAAAGTGCTTCACGCTTCTTTGTCTCTGCCACTTTTAAAGCCTCATCTATTATTTTTCTGGATTTCTCTTCTGCTGAACCAATCTTTTCTGAGTAGATTTTTTGTTGGTAACGCAAAGCGACAAACCAGGTAATAACAACAACTATAATAATTCCAAATATTATAGCTATACCGATAAGAACTTCATCCACAGGAGCACCTCCTTATTTAGTTTTCATTGTACAAAACACATATACAACATATAAATTTTATACTGTTTTACGAATTATGTCAAGACAAATAAGGGGTTTTTTACACATTTTCTTGTGTAACTTCTACTGTTTCGTTCCAATCTTGCATCGCTGACTTTACAACATGAAAAGAGAATCCTCTTCTAACACAATATGCGTATAACTTCTGTTTCTCTTTTTCATCTTGAGGCAGCTTTCCTTTTGTTCTTTTTTCAATCAATTCCATTACCGCAGTTAATTCTGTATTTTCTATTCTACTCATACAATTCTCTATGACGAGAGGATCAATCCCCTTTTTCTCTAATTCCATCTGAATCAGACGCCGTCCCTTTTTCTTTTGATTTTTTTCAATATAGTAGTTTGCATAACGCTCATCATCAATATAATGATAGGCCTTTACATAGTTAACTGCACAATCTTGCGCCTGTACTGGATATCCTTTTTCTTTTAACTTCTGCCTCAGTTCTGCTTCTGTTCGATCCATTCTTTGCAATAGGAGCATTGCCTGCTGTTTGGCCTTTTTTTCCAGTTCTTCTGCCGTCTCGTTTCCTGTTAATCGTGGCATTATTCTTCCTGCTTCTTTTCTTCTATATTTGCTGCCAGTCCAAAATGCTCTCGCACTTTTTGCTCGACTTCTGCCATAACATCTGGATTTTCAATCAGGTACTTTTTCGCATTTTCACGTCCCTGTCCAATTTTTCCATCTTTATAGGCATACCATGCTCCACTCTTAATAATAACGCCAATATTGGCAGCTAAATCTAAAATATCTCCTTCTCTTGATATTCCTTTTCCAAACATAATATCAAATTCAGCCTCTTTAAATGGCGGTGCAACTTTATTTTTTACTACTTTTATCCTTGTACGATTACCAATGACTTCTCCTGCCTGCTTTAATGCTTCCACACGTCGCACATCCATCCGGATGGAAGAATAAAACTTCAATGCCCGACCTCCAGTTGTTGTTTCTGGGTTGCCAAACATAATACCAACCTTCTCACGAAGCTGGTTAATAAAAATAACAATACAATTTGACTTACTAATTACTGCTGTCAGTTTGCGAAGTGCCTGTGACATTAAACGAGCCTGTAATCCTACATGGGAATCCCCCATATCTCCATCAATCTCTGCCTTTGGGACAAGTGCAGCAACCGAATCGACAATTACAATATCGACTGCTCCAGAACGTACCATTGTTTCTGTAATTTCTAAAGCTTGTTCTCCATTATCTGGCTGAGAAATATATAAATTATCAATATCGACTCCAATGTTTTTGGCATATACTGGATCTAGTGCATGTTCTGCATCAATAAATCCTGCAATTCCGCCTCTTTTCTGCACTTCTGCCACCATATGAAGCGCAACGGTTGTCTTACCACTTGATTCAGGACCATAAATTTCAATGACACGTCCTCTTGGAACGCCTCCCAATCCTAATGCAATATCCAGGCTTAAAGAACCCGTTGGTACTGTTTCAATATTCATATTGGATGCGGAATCTCCAAGCTTCATAATAGAACCTTTGCCATATGCTTTTTCAATTTGAGATACCGCAGCATCCAATGCCTTCAATTTATCATTTTTCTCCATAACTAATTCCAATTCTCCTTTCGGAACAAATGTTCTGTATTTATCATACTCGATTTTCGTTTTGTTGTCAACTTATTTTTGAAACATATGTTTGCTTTTATCAGGGGATTTTTGTTGAACAGATTACTCCAATTTTTTTAATCGGCTTTTCTCCATTCTTCGTTAGTATATCATATTCTAATTGCCACTGCAAGATTGACCACCAGAATCTGCTTTTATCTGTCATACAAAAACAGTGCATGGCAGACTATCTTAGTCACTCTTCCATGCACCATTCTATCACAGAAAACGAATCATTTTGATCGCTAATTTATTTATACTTTTTTAATCCCTCATAATCCAATGTAGCAAAATAATCGGCTGGAGTTTCTGCTCGACGGATTAATTGAGTCGTTCCATCCTCTTTTAATAAAACTTCTGCACTGCGCAGCTTTCCATTGTAATTATAACCCATTGAAAAACCATGTGCTCCTGTATCATGAATAACTACATAATCTCCAATCTCAATCTTTGGCAGCATACGGTCAATCGCAAACTTATCATTGTTTTCACAAAGTCCGCCTGTCACATCATATTTATGATCACAAGGCTCATTTTCTTTTCCTAAAACGGTAATATGATGGTAGGCTCCATACATCGCTGGACGCATTAAATTAGCAGCACATGCATCTAAGCCAATATATTCTTTATACGTGTGTTTCTCATGAATAACCTGTGCAATTAGATGACCATATGGGGCTAACATAAATCTTCCTAACTCTGTAAAGATTGCCACGTCATCCATTCCTTCTGGTGTCAATACTTCTTCGTATGCCTGACGTACTCCTTCTCCAATTGCTAAAATATCATTTGGTTCTTCCTCTGGACGATAATTTACACCTACTCCACCAGATAAATTAATAAATGCAATATGCACTCCTGTTTCTTTTTTCAATTCTACTGCCAATTCAAATAAAATTCTAGCCAACTTTGGATAGTATCCTAATGCAACCGTATTGCTAGCCAAGAATGCGTGGATACCAAAATGTTTCACACCATGTGCTTTCATTTTTAAAAATGCTTCTTTCATCTGCTCTTTTGTCATACCGTATTTCGCATCTTTTGGAGTATCCATAATTTCATTATGAAGAGTAAAATCTCCTCCTGGATTATAGCGACAACACATCGTCTCTTGAAAAGGAGCAATCTTTTCATAAAAATCCACATGTGTCAAATCGTCAAAATTAATAATTGCTCCAAGTTTTGCAGCCAATTCAAAATCTTTTGCAGGCGTTACGTTAGAAGAAAACATAATATCATGTCCCTTTAATCCAACTGCATCAGCAAGCTCTAATTCCGTAAAAGAAGAACAATCTGCTCCGATCCCTTCTTCTTTCAAAATTTCCATTAAATATGGATTTGGAGTTGCTTTTACTGCAAAGTATTCACGAAATCCTTTATTCCATGAAAATGCTTTTTTTAATTTTCTCGCATTTTCACGAATGCCTTTTTCATCATACAAATGAAACGGCGTTGGATATTTTTTAACCATCTCTTTTACCTGATCCAATGTTACAAACGGTTTCTTTTTCATAATCAGTCTCCTCTTTCTTGTATCCATTTTAGGGAAATGCCTTTCACAGACATTTCCCTAACTATTCATCTAAAGTTTTTATGCATAAACTTTACCATATCGTTACAACACGCATATTGTTTGTTTCACCAAGCTGGTGCGGCGGCTGTTGTTTTGATGGAACACCGACAGTAATAACAACGGTATCTCCTGGTTCAACCAAACCTTTTTTCTTTGCAATCTCTACGGAATGCTCCATTAATTCATCGGTAGAGGTTTCTCTCACTGCCTGAATTGGAATAATTCCCCAGCATAACTGCATCTTTCTTAATACGTCTCGATTTGGCGACATCGCAATAATCGGACATTTTGGACGCCACTCGGATAGCATCATTGCTGTAAAACCGCCCATCGTTGGTGCAATAATTGCCTTAGCGTTTAACAGTTCTGCTGTTGAAACCGTTGAAAGGCTAAGTGCATTTGAAATAACACGTTCTGAAGCCAATACATTTCGATTTCTGCATACTTCATACGTTGCATATTTTTCAGAAGATGCTGCAATATGGGCCATCATCTTCAACGCCTCTACTGGGTACTTTCCGATTGCCGTTTCTCCAGAAAGCATGATTGCATCGGTTCCATCATAAATTGCATTGGCAACGTCTGTTACTTCTGCACGGGTTGGTCTTGGATTACGCATCATAGAATCCAACATCTGTGTTGCAGTAATAACTGGTTTTTGTGCCATATTACACTTTTGAATAATTGTTTTTTGAATATGAGGAACTTCCTGTGCAGGAATTTCTACGCCAAGATCACCTCTGGCTACCATAATTCCATCACTTGCTTCAATAATGGAATCAATATTTTCCAATCCCTCTGCGTTTTCAATCTTAGCAATGACACGCATTTTGCTTCCATGAGCTCTCAATATATCTTTAATCTCATGAATACATTCTGCATTACGAACAAAAGATGCTGCGATAAAATCGAATTCTTGGTCAATTCCAAATAAGATATCTTTCTTATCTTTCTCTGTAATACCTGGCAGATTAATTTTTACATTTGGAACGTTAACACCTTTTCTAGCTCCTAATTCTCCGCCATTGATTACTTTACATACAATATCGGTATCCGTCTTAGACTCTACCTGTAACTCAATTAGTCCGTCATCGATCAAAATATAGTTACCGATCTCAACATCTTCTGGCAGACCTGCATAATTAATATGTGCAATTGTATCATCTGCTAAAACGTCTCTTGTCGTAAGCACGTAAGTTGCGCCATCCTGAAGCACTGGCTTCTTTCCGTCTTTCAGCAATCCTGTACGAATCTCTGGTCCCTTTGTATCCAGGAGCGCTGCAATTGGAATTTTGTATTCCTCTCGCACACTGCGCAGCAATTCCAAACGTTCCAAATGTTCATTGTGATCTCCATGTGAAAAATTAAATCTGGCAATATCCATTCCATTTTGAACAAGTGCTGCTAAGATTTCCTTATTATCTGCATTTGGTCCCATTGTACAAATAATTTTTGTCTTTCTCATAGTTCCTCCATTTTGTTAACAAAAAATATAGTTTATTGTTTCTCATAAGAATGTTTTGTAGTAACATGCTTATGAGTATATAAATGATCTTGACAGTATTCATATGCTCCTTCACATTTGGAACAATAACGAAACTCCAGATCATCTCCGTCCTTTTCAGTCCTGCCACAAATTGCACACTTATGCTTTGTTTGAGTATTTGGCCGAATCTGTCTTTTAAACTCTTGCCTTCTTTTAATTTCCTTTGGACGAATCCGATTCAGATCTCTTGTTCCCAAAAAGAAAATAACGAAATTAATCAAAGACAATACAATTAAAATTCTAGTACTCCAACTTCCTTGAATCATTTCAAATACATACATCGCTCCACTTAGTATTGCCATCCATTTTGCTTTAATTGGAATCACAAAATATAAATAGAACTGTGCATCTGGAAATGTTGCAGCCAAGGCAAAAAACAAGGAAGAGTTCAAATAAACCGTACTCAGCTGCACATTAAAATCTGCAATAAAGTAGATTAATATTCCCGCCAATATATGGCCTAAAATTCCAGTAAACAAATAGAGATTCATACGAAACGAACCCCAAATCCTCTCTAACGTATTACCGATCATACTATAAACGAAACAGAATAACAGCAAACTAAGTAAGTTCGTTGAAGGGGGCATAAGCAGGAAAGAAACCAATCGCCAGATTTGTCCTCTTAAAATCAAATCCATATCCCAATTTATAAAACTTAAAAAGATTGGATTCAACATATATAACACAAATCCAATTACATTTAAAATAATAATGTAATTCATCAAATTTGGAATCGCATATCTTCCAAATTTACGCTGCATCTTATCGATCCATTTCATTAAAAAACCTTCCTTATGACTTTATTTCTTTTTCATTATAGTTTCTCCTTATTCTTTTGTCAAACAATTTTCCCCACTCAACGAAAAGTTTATTCTATTTTAACAAATAATTTTCTCATTCTTTTCTGTTATTACTAAATCTTCATCTTTTCTATACAAAATGCTCAAATTAAAAGGATTTTTAATGCAATAATTTCTATCTTTCGTTCATATTCACCTATTTTTTAAAAACAATCGATTCGTTCCATAAAATTAGTTCTATTTTAATTATATAATTTTCATAAATGTGATCCGCATAATTTGGCATTATTATAAAATTTTTTCTTAAGCTTTCATAAATTTTTTACCTTTCTTTGAGTTGCTTTTTGTCATAAAAAGACATATAATATTACAGTCAGTCAGTTATAACTAAGGCTATTTATGTAATAATAGTTCTTTCTACTTTATTTATATAAAAATCAATAAACAAATTGGAATACCCAAATCCATTTTACTGAAACAAAGGAGGTAGCAAGATTGCAGAACAATCAAAGCAACTATTACCCACTCGGTATCGACATTGGTTCTACAACAGTTAAAATTGCCATTCTCGATACGGATAACCATATCTTATTTTCAGATTATGAACGACATTATGCTAATATACAAGAAACTCTTGCCACATTATTAAAAAAGGGAAGAGAAAAACTCGGACAGATTACTCTTGCACCTATGATCACTGGTTCGGGTGGTCTTTCCCTTGCAAAACATTTAGATATTCCATTTGTACAGGAAGTTGTTTCCGTAGCTACCAGTTTGCAAGACTACGCTCCTCATACCGATGTAGCAATTGAGCTTGGCGGTGAGGATGCAAAAATTATTTATTTTACCGGAGGCGTAGATCAGCGTATGAACGGTATCTGCGCAGGCGGGACGGGTTCTTTCATTGATCAGATGGCTTCTCTTTTACAGACAGATGCTGCTGGATTAAATGAATATGCGAAAAATTATAAAGCAATTTATCCAATTGCTGCACGCTGCGGTGTATTTGCAAAAACAGACATTCAGCCATTAATTAATGAAGGCGCCACAAAAGAAGATTTATCTGCGTCTATTTTTCAAGCAGTTGTAAATCAAACGATTTCTGGTCTTGCATGTGGTAAACCAATTCGTGGAAATGTGGCATTTCTTGGAGGTCCATTACACTTTCTATCTGAACTTCGTCAGGCATTTATTCGCACCCTTGATTTAAAAGGAGATGCAATTATTGCTCCAGAACATTCCCATCTTTTTGCCGCCATTGGTGCTGCTATGAATCATAAATCCAATGTTCTTTGTTCCATTGATACTTTATGTGAACGTCTCAGTAAAGGTGTAAAAATGGATTTTGAAGTAAAACGTATGGAACCTTTATTTAGAGATGAGGCAGATTATGCGGCATTCACCAAACGTCATAATCAGCATTGCGTAAAAAAGGGAGATTTAAAAACTTATAAAGGAAACTGTTTCCTCGGAATTGATGCTGGCTCTACAACCACAAAGGTAGCTCTTGTTGGAGAAGACGGTTCCTTACTCTATTCTTTTTACAGCAATAATAATGGAAGTCCTCTTTCCACTACCGTACATGCAATTCGTGAGATTCATGAACGGCTTCCTGAAGAGGCTCATATTGCCTATTCCTGTTCTACCGGATATGGAGAGGCTTTAATTAAAGCTGCCCTTATGTTGGATGAAGGCGAAGTAGAAACCGTTGCCCATTATTACGCCGCTGCTTTTTTCCAACCAGATGTCGATTGTATTCTGGATATCGGCGGACAGGATATGAAATGCATAAAAATCAAAAACAATACCGTTGACAGCGTACAACTAAATGAAGCTTGTTCCTCTGGATGTGGTTCTTTTATTGAAACATTTGCAAAATCATTAAATTATACCATTATCGATTTTGCCAAAGCTGCGCTCTTTGCCCAAAATCCAATTGACCTTGGAACTCGCTGTACTGTATTCATGAATTCTAACGTAAAACAAGCCCAAAAAGAAGGTGCTCAAGTTTCCGATATTTCCGCTGGTTTGGCTTATTCCGTCATTAAAAATGCATTATATAAAGTAATTAAAATTACAGATGCCAAAGACCTTGGTAAACATATTGTTGTCCAAGGCGGTACGTTCTATAATGACGCCGTACTGAGAAGTTTTGAACGTATTGCAAATTGTGAAGCAATTCGTCCCGATATTGCTGGAATTATGGGGGCGTTCGGTGCTGCTCTTGTAGCTAGAGAACGCTATTCTCCAGAAAAGCAGACGACCATGCTTTCCATCAACGATATCTTATCTATGAAATATACAACCAAACTAACCCGTTGTCAGGGTTGTACGAATCATTGCCTACTTACAATCAATCGTTTCAGCAATGGTAATCAGTACATAACAGGAAATCGCTGTGAAAAAGGTCTTGGAAAAGAAAAAAATAAAAAGAATATTCCAAACTTATTTGAATATAAATACAATCGTACTTTTAATTATAAACCATTGGAACAAGCTCCACGTGGTACCGTTGGAATTCCTCGAGTTTTAAATATGTATGAAAACTATCCATTTTGGGCAGTATTTTTCCGTGAACTTGGCTTTTCCGTTGTTCTCTCTCCACAGTCAACCCGTAAGATTTACGAGCTAGGCATTGAATCCATTCCAAGTGAATCAGAGTGTTACCCAGCGAAAATTGCTCACGGACATGTTACATGGTTAATTCGCAAAGGCATTAAATTCATTTTTTATCCTTGTATTCCTTATGAACGCACTGAATCAGAAACAGCACAAAACCACTATAATTGTCCAATCGTTACTTCTTATGCGGAAAACATAAAAAACAATGTAGAAGAGTTGAAAACGGAGCATGTAGATTTTATGAACCCATTCCTCGCTTTCACTAATGAGGAAATCCTAACAAAACGTCTTGTGGAAGAGTTTACTGCTAAGTTTGGAATTAGTAAGGAAGAAATTACAAAAGCTGCTCACGCTGCATGGATGGAATTAATGAATGTACGTCAGGATATCGCTAAAAAAGGAGAAGAAACGCTGGCATACTTGGAAAAAACTGGCCGGCGTGGCATCGTATTAGCTGGACGTCCTTACCATATCGACCCAGAAATTAATCACGGTATTCCAGAATTAATTACTTCTTATGGAATTGCTGTATTGACGGAAGATTCTGTTTCCCATCTTGGTAAACTTGATGGTAAATTAATTGTTATGGATCAATGGATGTACCATTCTCGTTTATATGCAGCTGCTCAATTTGTTCGTACCCAAAAGAATTTAGATTTGATTCAGTTAAACTCCTTTGGATGCGGTTTGGATGCAGTTACAACCGATGGCGTTAATGATATTTTAACCAAATCGGGTAAAATCTATACCGTTTTAAAAATTGATGAGGTCAATAACCTCGGTGCAGCACGTATTCGTATTCGTTCTTTGATTTCAGCATTACGTGTTCGAGATCAAAAACATATCGAACCAAAAGTTGTATCTTCTGCCTATAATCGTATTGAATTTACGAAAGAGATGAGAAAGAATTATACTATTCTTTGTCCTCAAATGACTCCAATTCACTTTGACTTATTGGAGCCGGCATTCCATTCCTGTGGTTATCATGTCGTTGTGCTTCCTGAAAGCAAACACTCCATTGATATTGGTCTAAAATATGTAAATAACGATGCTTGTTATCCATCTTTAATTGTAGTAGGTCAAATCATGGATGCTCTGCTATCTGGAAAATATGACTTAAATCACATCGCCATTTTTATGAGTCAAACTGGCGGCGGATGTCGTGCCTCCAACTACATTGGATTTATTCGAAGAGCATTGGAAAAGGCGGGCATGGGTCATATTCCAGTTATTTCCTTAAATTTAGCTGGACTGGAGAGCAATTCTGGATTCCGCATTACTCCAAAAATGCTTTGGAAAGCACTTCAGGCAGTTGTATACGGAGACGTCTTTATGAGAGTACTCTATCGAACTCGTCCTTACGAAGCAATTCCAGGTTCTGCAAATCAATTACATGAGAAATGGAAAAAAATCTGTATTCAATCTCTTAGCAAACCAGGTATGGGCAGTAAGTTTGAGTTTAACCGCAATATCCGTGGTATTATCCGTGAATTCGATGATTTAACCGTATTAGATAAGAAAAAGCCACGTGTTGGAGTTGTTGGAGAAATTTTAGTTAAGTTTTTACCTACCGCCAACAATCATATCGTAGATCTTTTAGAGAAAGAAGGCGCTGAAGCAGTTATGCCAGATTTACTTGATTTCTTACTCTATTGTTTCTACAATTCGAATTTCAAAGCAGATAAGCTTGGTATGAAAACTTCTACTGCAAGGCTTTGCAATATCGGTATTGCATTTTTAGAATACTTCCGTCGCATTGCAAAACGAGAATTAGAAAAAAGCCGTCATTTTGATCCGCCAAGTACCATCGAACAGCTTGCAAAAATGGCAGATCCATTTGTATCTCTCGGAAATCAAACAGGGGAAGGTTGGTTCCTAACAGGAGAAATGTTAGAACTCATCCATAGCGGAGTAAACAATATCGTATGTACACAACCATTTGGATGTCTTCCAAATCATATTGTGGGAAAAGGTGTTATCAAAGAACTTCGTCATCAATACCCAAACTCCAATATCATCGCTGTAGACTATGATCCAGGTGCATCAGAAGTAAACCAATTAAACCGAATTAAATTAATGCTTGCCACTGCTCAAAAAAATTTGGAAAAAGAATAATGACTAAAAAATGGAGCTTTCTCATTTGAGAAGCTCCATTTTTTTACAATACATAACGAATTTCTGGATTACTGACCATATTCATCATCCGCATCGCCCCTTCTGGAAACGTATATTCAGTTCGATAAATAATATGTACTTTTCCTGGTTTAATAAGTTCCTGACCATCCAGTTTTTTTACTAAAAAGTCTTCTGGCGAAGCTTCCAATAAGCGTTTTGAAGTTTGGATAAGAATACAATGATTACTGCCAGGGAAATCCAAAATCTGACTTTTGCTTTCTGTCATTCTTTGAGGTTGATAACCTCCTTTTAAATAATAATAGAAATCATAAAGTGCCACATTATTTTCCTCTTTAATCCAATCAATTTCTCCATTTAGAATTCGCTCACAGTCTTCTTTTAATAACCACACAGATTTTTTACAGATTGCTCCATCCTGTTTTCTTCTGGCTACAAGATGCATATGCTTTGTATCTCCATTTTTCATAATAATCTGATACTCCAAACTATCCTCCATCTTTTTTTCCTGTGGCTTTTGATAGATAAGCTTTCTTGTATACACAGATTCTAACATTTCACAATCCTGTCTTAAAGCTAAGTTTATCATAAACTTCTGATATTTATTTAAGCTCATATCTTCATAACGTTCGTAATAAATTCCATATGCCATATATTCCATTCTTACCTCCTAATACCGCATTTTGTAACGGCATATTTTCTGCTAGCATGTCCTTATTTTTATTACTCTTACTATATATGCGGTTTATGTCCATGTTATGAATAGAACTTATCAATTTTCTTACGTTTCTCTAATGTTTTTCTTATCTCCTTAAAATTTTTATAAATTTTTTGTGTTTTTTGTATGTTTTTTGTTCTAATATTTCTTTTTTATTATAATTTTTCTACAATGTTTTTCTTCTAATCCGTTCAAATGATCTCATAATCATTCCACATAACAGACCATTCACTGCGCCCGTTGCAATTCCAGCTAAAATTAGTACTGGTAAATACGCAATCATTTCTGGTGTTCTTAAAATTGCCACTGCCACTGCAATTTGCCCAATATTATGACAAAGCCCTCCTGCCATACTAACTGACATAACACTCCAATTCCATCTTTTCCCCATATACATAATTATAAAACTGAGAATTCCCCCCGCCAGGCTGTACATCATACGATAAGCATTACCAAACGTCATTCCATCTAAAAAAATTCTGGATAACGATATGATAAGAGCTCCCCTCACACCCAATGTATAAATTGCCATCAACACTGCCAAATTTGCCAATCCCAGTTTAACACCTGGCACAGGAATTTCAAACGAAAGCATTCGTTCCAAAAAGCTTAATACAAATGCTAACGCCAATAACATTGCCATCCATGCAATCTTTTCATTTCGCTTCATTTTTCTTTCCTTCTATCTGAATTACAATTTTAGCTGGTAAACATACAATCGATTCCCCCTCTTTGGATATCGCATAATGGTTTACACAAATTTGGTCAGGACAGGAAGCTTCGATCACATCTGCACTGCCATCTTTAATTTGTAACTTTACCCAGTTCTCATTTTCTCCTTCTATTTGCACAATCTGTTCCTGTTCTAAGGAAAGCGTTTGAATTACTTCATTTCCTACCGACATAACAACTAAATCTCCCTGTTTTTGCATGAATTTCATCCCAATAAAAATCGTCGCAACGATAACGAAAAGAATTCCCCATACAATAAATTCTTTTTTCTTTATGATTGAAAACTGCTTCACCGATCAATTACCTCTGCTTTCTTTTCTGAAGATGGTTCATAGCGCCCTATTAGCCCTTCTGTATAATATTGTTCTCCATTTTCAGTAATAAAAATTACTTCAAACCCACCATGCTGTCTCCAATATTCAATGCCCTGCTCCAATCCCATTACAAATAGAGCTGTAGAGAGTCCATCTGCCTTCACTCCGCTTTCAGATATAACCGTAACGGATACCAATCCACTTTGAGCGGGCATTCCTGTTGTTCCATCCATAATATGATGATAACGAATCCCATCTTGCTCAAAATAACGTTCATAATTACCGCTCGTTACTACTGCCTCATTTGTATCTTCCAATACGCCTGCAAAATTTTGTGCCGTTTCATCCCAGGGATCTCGAATTCCAATTCTCCACTTCTTTCCTTCTTTATTATCACCAATCGTATATACATTACCTCCAAAATCCAGCAATGCACTTTCCACATCCTGTTCTTTCAAATAAGCGGCGCAAAGGTCCGAGGCAAATCCCTTTGCAGTTGCTCCAAAGTCTAATTCCATTCCATTCATAAGTGTCAACTGATTTCCCGACAACTGAATTTGTCTCCAGTCTGTTTTCGGCAAAAGTTCCGCCAGTTCCTGTTCTGACGGCACTCTTTTATTTTCCGTTGTAAATCCCCATGCCAAGCTAATCGGGTATAATGCTGGATTTAATGCACCATTTGTTGTTTCAGAAATTTCCAGTTCTTCTTGCAATAATTGTGCCACTGTATCAGAGACCATAACAGTATCCGTTGTACGATGATTGATTTGATAAAGCTCCGAACTTTGATTTGTTGTAGACACTTTATTTTCCAGTTCATTTATTATTGTCTGAATCTGCTGTACATCTTCTTCTGTTCCAGATAGCGCTACAGATATTAAAGTATCCATAGCTAAAAATTGTTTTTCTTGATATTCCCTGGAAATGCCGCATCCTGCCATAACAAACAAAACAGCGCTAATTCCCAGCAAAAATCCTAAATAACGCATGTGATTTTTTTCCATCTTGCCTAATAATCCCTTCTCTAATCCAGAAAATATTCTTCCAATGCCAATGCAATTCCATCTTCATCATTACTAGCTGTAATTCCATCTGCCTTCTTTTTTAATTCGTCTACTGCATTGCCCATTGCAATTCCAACACCAGCATATTCTATCATAGTTAGATCATTGTAGCCATCTCCAAACGCAATAATCTGATTTCGGTCAATTCTCATATGTTTCGCAAGACGCTCCATAGAGCGTGCTTTATCAATTCCAGTCGCCATAACTTCTAAATAAAATGGCGCCGAACGATAAATGCTTAACTGTCCAACAAATGGTCTCTTAAATTCCATTTCAATATCTGCAAGATAGTCTGGTGCAGCAGCAAATAATAATTTATTTACAGGATGACGCAGTGTATTTCTAACACTTGGAACGACACGAACATTCATATGGTTCAAAGCTGCCTCTTCTTGGACACGATACGCATTCGCATCTTCTGCCAGAACGTCTTCTCCCTCATAACTCATAATAACCATATTATAGTCATTTCTTCTATTATAATCATAAACTAATTGAGCCATCCCTGGCGACATTGTTTGATCATAAATAATCTGTCTTTCCTTCCATGTGCAAATTCTAGCCCCATTAAAACAAAGCAGATAACCATCAAAACGATCAAATTCCAACTCCCTGGCATTCTGATATAGACCTGGAAGCGGTCTTCCAGATGCCAATACAATTTTAGCCCCTTTTTCTTGTGCTTGAATTAGCGTTTGCTTTGTTCTTGGTGTAATTCTTCCTTTTGAATTATTTAAAGTTCCATCTAAATCTAGTGCAATCAAACGACAATCCATACTTACCTCTTTTCCTTTGCATATAACTATTTTTTTCACTATATCATAATTTGTCATATATGTCAAAGAAGGATTTCTTTCTTCAGCAGTAAAGAATAAAAACTTTTCGCAATAAAATAACAAGAATCTATGCAGGAT